>MDTD01008416.1_pt1 | contig 36800 bp, 30 predicted proteins | sample 811221 | NCBI WGS metagenome assembly MDTD01 (sample SAMN05326646, study PRJNA326480) | marine metagenome | isolation source: seawater | place: Pacific Ocean: South West | collected 2011
CCGTCCTTCGCCGAGCGCTATCTGTCGACGGCGCTGTTCGACGGGATCTGAGTGTCGGATGAAGGCGATTTGGTGACCTGAGTCATTCACGCATTCAGCGGGATATGGGTCTCACGGCAACCCATTGATGTTATTCGTCATCGCATGGCTTGGCCATGCGATCCACGACTTTGCCGAGTCTGCCGCAGATCCCGGCGGAACCGCGGAAAGTCGTGGATGGCACCGCCAAGCGGTGCCATGACGGCAGGAGAACTGGGCACAGGCCGGATCAGAAATGCCTGAATGCCGTAGCGCCTTCGCGGGGGCGACGGATGGGCTGCCGAGCCGACAAGGCAGTGGACGGCCGAGTGCGGAGACGAGCATGGATTTCAGCGAAGAGCAGATCAACCGGTACGCCCGCCATATCATCCTGAAAGAGGTGGGGGGCACCGGTCAGGCGAAGCTGCTGGAGTCGAAAGTGCTGGTGGTGGGTGCAGGCGGCCTCGGTGCGCCGCTGCTTCTCTATCTCGCCGCGGCCGGCATCGGCACGATCGGCGTCATCGATCACGATGTCGTCGATCTGTCGAACCTGCAACGACAGGTCATCCACCGCAACGATCGCATCGGGACGCCCAAGGTGGAGAGCGCGGCCGAGACCATCGCCGCGATCAACCCGGACGTCACGGTGATCCCACACCGGGAGCGCCTGACGGCGGACAACGCGCTTCGGCTGATCGCCGACTACGACATCGTCGCCGACGGCAGCGACAACTTCCCCACCCGCTTTCTGGTCAACGACGCCTGCTATCTGGCGCGGAAACCGCTGGTGTCGGCGGCGATCCTGCGCTTCGAGGGGCAGCTTTCGACCTTCAAGGCGTTCGAGGACGGCGACAATCCCTGCTATCGCTGCATTTTCCGCGAACCGCCGCCGCCGGGCCTCGTCCCGTCATGCTCGGAAGGCGGCGTGCTCGGCGCGCTCGCCGGGGCTGTGGGGTCGCTGCAGACCGTGGAAGTGCTGAAGGAAGCGCTGGGGATCGGCGACAGCCTGTCGGGTGCGCTGCTGATCTACGACGCACTGACCACCACCTTCCGCAAGGTGAAAGTCCGGCGTGACGCCGAATGCCCGCTCTGCGGAACGGCGGCGACCATCGGCGATTTGTCGCAGCATGCCGCCTGAGAAGCTTTCGATCGTCGTCTTCTCGGGCGCCTTCACCAAGGTCCATTATGCCCTGTGCATGGCATCCGCTGCCCTGGCGATCGGCAAGCCGGTGACCCTGTTCTTCACCATGAAGGCGACCAAGGCCCTGATGAAAGGCGACGGCGCGCCGGGGTGGCACAGCCTCGACCCGGAAGAGGACGGCGCGGATGCCGCGGCGATCGACCGCGACTTCGCGCTGAAGGGGGTCGCGACCTTCGAGGCGTTGCTCGAAGCCTGCATCGAGCTGGAAGCGCGGATCATGGTCTGCGAGATGGGCCTCAAGGCGATGGGCATCGGCGCCGAGGCCCTGCGCGAGGATGTACCGGTCGAGGAAGGCGGGCTGGTGACGTTCCTGTCCGACGCCTCCGCCGATGGCGCCATGGTGTTCGTGTAGTTCCCAAGCCGGCCGGCAAGGAGCGAATGAGGGGTCCTCCGGACAAGCCGGAGGACGACGAAAAAAAAGCGAGGGAGGCGACTATGGCTAAGGCCGTGCTCACCGTCTGGTGCGACGTAGTGCCGGAGCATGAGGACGCGTTCAACGTCTGGTACAACGACGAGCATATCGCCGAGCGCGTGGCGATCCCCGGCATCCGTTCGGGCCAGCGCTATGTCGCCGAGATCGGCAACCCCAAATATCTCGCCTGGTATGAGGTCGACGATGTCGGTGTTCTGACTTCGCCTTCGTACCGCCAAGCGCTCGACACCCCTTCGGCCCAGACCTCGGCGGTGATGCCGCATTTCCGGAACATGGTCCGGACGGCCTGCTCCGTACGTGCGGCGGCAGGCGATGCAACGCAACGAGCGCCCTGGGTCGCGACGCTTCGGGTAAGCGCGTCCGAAGACAAGGACGAAGCGCTTGGCGCGTGGCTGGCGGAAACGGCGCTGCCGCATATCGCCGAGTCGGCTCAGATTCTATCGGCTCAGCTCTGGCGCGGCGACCACGCCGCGTCAGCCACGCCCGGCACCGCCGAAGCCAAGATGCGCGGCGCCCCGGACCGTATGATCGACTGGGCCGTCCTGATCGAAGCCGAGTCCGCCGAGGCGGCAGGCCGGGTCCACGACCAGCATCTGAGCCCCGATGCCCTGCTGGCCCACGGAGCGTCGAGCGGTGGCGAGTTCGGCGTCTATCGTCTCATCAAGTCGCTCTCGGAGACCTGATACGAGAACGGCGTTCGCCTTTTCGCGCCGTACTCCAGGACACAGAATACCCCCCGCTCCGATCAACCAGGGAAAGCCGAACATATGACCATTTCCGTGCGGAAGCCGACCGTCGAACAAATCCTGGACATCGCCGACGGCTTCGGCCTCGAACTCACCATCGAGGACGCCGAGTCGTTCCAGGGCATCATGGGCGGTGCGATCGCCTCCTATGCCCGCGTCGACGAGCTGGTCGAGCCGACACCGCCGGTGAAGTTTCCGCGGACGCCCGGCTATCGCCCGGACGAGGCCGAGAACCCATACAACGGCTGGTACTGGAAGACCGACATCCCCGGCGCGGCGGAGGGTGTCCTGGCCGGCAAGCGGGTGGCGGTGAAGGACAACATCTGCGTCGCCGGCGTGCCGCTGATGAACGGGTCGCGGATGCTGGAAGGCTACGTCCCCGACGTCGACGCGACGGTGGTGACACGCATCCTGGACGCCGGCGGCATCATCGCCGGCAAGGCGGCGTGCGAGGACCTGTGCTTCTCGGCCGGGTCCCACACCTGCGCAACGGGGCCGATCCGCAATCCCCACAACCCCGCCCATTCGGCGGGCGGATCGTCCGGCGGCAGCGCGGCGGTGATCGCGGCGGGCGACGTACCGATGGCGCTGGGCGGCGACCAGGGCGGGTCGATCCGCACACCCTCCTGCTGGTGCGGGGTCTACGGCTTGAAGCCCACCTGGGGCCTGGTGCCGCTGACCGGCGCCATGCCGATCTCCTACGCCGTCGACCATTGCGGCCCGATGGGGGCGTCGACCGAGGACGTCGCCCGCCTGCTGACCGCCATCGCCGGCCCCGATCCCCTCGACCCGCGCACCCACATGGCGAAGGTTCAGGACTACATGGCCGCCCTCGGCCGCGACGTCTCCGGCATGCGCATCGCCGTCTGCAAGGAAGGCTTCGGCCACCCTGAGAGCGATCCCGAGACCGACCGTAAGGTGAGGGAGGCAATCGAGACGCTGGGCCGACTCGGCGCCAGTATCCACGAAGTCTCGATACCGATGCATTTGGAGGGCCCGCACATCTGGACCGCGATCATCACCGAGGGCGCGGCCGAGATGATGATCAAGGGCAATGCGCTGGGGAACAACTGGCCGGGCTTCTATACCACCTCACTGCTCGACGCCTTCGCCCGCGGCCGCACCTCACGCCCGAACGACATGTCGGAGACCTGCAAGCTGGTGCTGCTCTTGGGCGAGTACCTCAACCGCTACTATCACGGCCGCTATCACGCCAAGGGCCAGAACCTGAAGCCGCTGATGAAGCGTGCCTATGACGAGGTGCTGGAGCAGTACGACCTGATCGCCATGCCGACGATCCCGTTCCCGGCGACCCGCATCCCGGCCCCCGACTGCTCGCGGGAGGAGTACATCACCCTCGCCCTCAACATGCAGCACAACACCTGCCCGATCGACGTGAGCGGCCATCCGGCCTTCACCGTCCCGTGCGGCAAGGTCGACGGGCTGCCGATCGGCATGATGCTGGTCGGGCGCCACTTCGACGAAGCGACCCTGATCAGTGCCGCGCAGGCGTTCGAGAAAAGCGGTGACTGGCAGGCGCGCTGAAGCGCGCAGCGGTGAGCTCAGGCGTGGTCCGCCCGCTGCAAAATCGAGAAGAACCAAGTTTCCCCGTGGCGTCGGAATAAAACCGACGCCACGGGGAGCCACTGAACGGTCTCTACTCGGTCGGCTCGATCGAGATGGCTTCGCGGCCCTTCGGCGTCTGAACGACGCGCATGCGGATACGCTGGCCCTCGGCAAGCTCGGGCATGCCCGAGCGTTCGAGAACCGAGGCGTGGACGAAGACGTCCTTGCCCGCGTCATCCGCACCGACGAAGCCGAAGCCCTTGGTCCCATTGAACCACTTGACCGCCCCCGTCAGTTCGACGGCCGTCGAGGGATCGGGCTGGACGCGGCCCACGGGTGCGCGCATGGGACGCCGCGGCGGCTCGGCCACCGCCGTGCTTTCGTCGACGTCGATCACCCGAACGACCTGCCGCCCCTTCGGACCCTGGCCGACCTCGACCTGCATCTTCGCCCCCGGCGCCACCGAGTCGCGCCCGGCGTTCTGCAGCACCGCGATGTGCAGGAACACGTCGCCGGAGCCGTCCGACAGCTCGACGAAGCCGAAACCCTTCTCGCCGTTGAACCACTTGACCGTCGCTTCGAGGTGCGGGGCCGGAACCATCGGTTGCGGCGTCACCGTTGACGGAAAGGATTCGGTTTCGGCCGGGATCCCCCGTGCCGGGCGAAACCGATCGGAGTCGCGACGCGGCCGCGAGTCGAAAGCGTCATCATCGTCGTCGAAACCGCGCCGTCGCTTGCCGGCACGAAATTCGTTTCTCTTGCCCATAATATAAGTCTTCTCGTCGTGCGGCCGGATGGCGCTCGGCGCCCCATGGCCCTGCTTGCTGTCCTGTCCCTCGCCCTGTCCGCCGAGGGTCGGCGGATCAAGACCCTCATCGCGCCCTTTCTGAAAGCGGCGCGGCAAGTCTGTCAAGACTGCACGATACAGGAAACCTTCGTTGTCAGCAAAACCGCTTGCTGACAGGTTTTTTTGCGGCTCCCGAGCGGCCTGGGAAACCAAACACGGCCTGCTCGCAAATCGGGCAGGCTGCCTTGAACCGAGCCGAACGCGGCGGAAGCAGCAATTCTCCTTATTTCGCAACGCCGAAGGCGATGCGTCGGCACACGCCTGCGCGCGGACAGCCATCGACCCACCATCCCCAGCACCTGCGAGGAAAAACAAGGAAACAGGCCAGACTCCGCGTCTGCGCGGCGCATGCCGCAGCGCACCGCACAAAAAGCGTGCACGCGCATCATAAATCGGCAAAAGACTATCTCCATAAAAATGGCTTATGCGCAAAATAATAACTTTAAACTAACGCCAGAGAATTTGGCCATGATACCCGTATGATCAGTAAATCATGTGTACTTCACGCCTTCTTTTGGGGCGTGTCTTGCGTTCGACTAAAATCAAGGAGTGGCGTATCATGGCCGTATTGCCCCCATCCAAGAGTTCGAAGCGCAGCAAGACAGTCGAGAAGGGGGCGGGCACTGACCCGACCCGGCGCAAAGTCCTGAAAGGTGCGGCGGCAGCGGCAGGTGCCGTTGTCGGCACCAAGGCTCTGGGCGGCTTCCCGACGATCTGGGCGCAGGAGATCAAGGACATCGAGCTGCGCCATGTCGGCGTGTCCTATTCGGTGGTCAAGGCGATCGGCGATCAGGCGTCGAAGGACCTCGGCTTCAAGGTGACGATGCAGAATCTCGACACCTCGGCCGCCATCAACCGCTTCATCACCCAGCCCGATTCGGTTGACATCGCCGACGTCGAGGGCTGGCAGGCGAAGCTCGCCACCCGCCGCGGCGTGATCCAGGGCATCGAGGTCGCCAAGATCAAGCAGTTCGACAACATCCTGCCGATCTTCACCAAGGGCGAGCTCGACGGGAACGTCGTCTCGCGCCAGGGCATCTCGCCCTATCAGGCGATGTACATCGAAGAGCCCGATTCGCGGGAGCTGCATGAGGGCGTCACCGAGTGGGCGACCTTCCTGCCGCAGGTCTACAACGCCGACTCGATCGGCTACCGCCCCGACCTCATCGGCCGCGACATCACCGAGTGGAAGGAGCTGCTAAACCCCGAGTTCAAGGGCAAGGCCGCCATCCTCGACGTGCCGGCGATCGGCATCATGGACGCCGCTCTCTGCTTCGAGAGCGCCGGCATGATCCAGTACGGCAACAAGGGCAACATGACCCGCGACGAGATCGACAAGACGATCGAGGCGCTGATCGCCCTGAAGCGCGACGGCCACTTCCGTGCCACCTGGACGACCTTCGACCAGTCGGTGCAGCTGATGGCCGCGGGCGAGGTCATCATCCAGTCGATGTGGTCGCCGGCCGTCGCCGCCGTCCGCGTGAAGGACATCCCCTGCGTCTACGCGCCGGTCAACAAGAAGGACGGCAAGGAAGGCTATCGCGGCTGGTGTAACGGCATGGCGCTGATGGGCCATCTCGAGGGCAAGAAGCTGGAGGCCGCCTACGAGTACCTCAACTGGTACCTGTCCGGGTGGCAGGGCGGTTTCGTCGCCCGCTACGGCTACTACAGCCCGGTGCCGTCGACGGCGAAGGAGTACCTGACTCCGGCGGAGTGGGAGTACTGGTACGAGGGCAAGCCCGCCAGCGAGGTCATCCTCGACCCCTATGGTGTGCCCATGGAACAGCCGGGCGCCAAGCGCGACGGCGGATCGTTCGTCGAGCGCGTCACCAACATCTCGTGCTGGAACACGCTGATGGACGAGGCGCAGTACATGAACAAGCGCTGGAACGACTTCAAGGTCGCGTAAGGCGATCTGAACCATGGACGGGCCGGCTCAGGCCGGCCCGTTCCGTCCCCCGCTTACCCTCCCGAGAGAGTGTCATGAGGCTGCCCCGAAGCCTGGTCGGCTGGTTCTACGTCTCACCGCTGATGCTGGTGCTGATCCCGTTCTTCGTCCTGCCCATGGTCGTGATCATCACGGCCAGCGTGCTGGAGGGCGACGGATTCGGCGGCATCATGCCGTTCTTCACCACCCAGAACTATATCGACGTCTTCGGGTCCGGCCTGACGTTCAACCTCTATTTCTCGACCATCAAGTTCACGATCCTCACCTGGGTCTTCTCGCTGATCATCGGGTTCTGGGTCGCCTACTTCCTGGTCTTCCACGTCAAGAACCAGCTTCTGGCGATCGGCCTGTTCCTGGTCTGCACGGTTCCGTTCTGGACCTCGAACATCATCCGCATGATTTCGTGGATTCCGCTGCTGGGTAAGGAGGGGCTGGTGAACATGATCCTCCAGGGCCTGGGGATCATCGACAAGCCATTGGAATTCCTTCTCTTCTCCGACTTCGCGGTGGTCGTCGCCTACGTCCACCAGCTCACGATCTTCATGATCGTCCCGATCTTCAATTCGATGGCCCGCATCGACAAGCGGGTGGTCGAGGCCGCGCTCGACGCCGGTGCCAGCCGCTTCGACATCATGCGCTACATCATCGTGCCCTTGTCCAAGAGCGGTATGGCCCTGGGATCGATCTTCGTCGTGTCGATCGTCATGGGCGACTTCTTCGTCGTCCGCGTGATGAGCGGCGGCGGGTCGGCCTCGGTCGTCGCGGCGCTCTATGAAGACATCTCGGTCCTCCAGTATCCGCCGGCGGCAGCCAACGCCGTGGTGCTGGTCCTGGTGGTGATGCTGATGATCGGGCTGATCCTGAGAACCGTCGATATCCGCCGGGAGATCGCACGATGACCACCACCGTCGAGCATCCGCATCGCCGCCGCCCCACGCGACGCCGGGAGGGCCGCCCCTGGACCTTCTACGTCCTGGCCGGCGTATTCATCGCCTATGTGCTGGCGCTCTACGGTCCGATGTTCTGCATCTACCTGCTGTCGTTCCAGGACATCCGGGGCGGCCTCGTTTTCCCGATGAAGGGGTTCTCGCTGCACTGGTTCAACGACCTGTTCACGCAGGTCAGGACCGGCGACGTGAAGGGCGGCTTCCAGCGGTCGATCCAGCTTGCCCTTCTGGTCACGGTCATCACCGTGGTCGTTTCCTTCATCGCCGGCTTGGCCTTCCGTCGCCGTTTCCGGGGCGACAGCATCGTCTTCTACCTGATGATCGGAAGCCTGGTGGCACCGGGGCTGGTGCTCGGCATCGGCGTCGGCCTTCTGTTCCAGTATTTCGGCGTTTCGCCGCACTGGACCACCTCGGCGCTCGGCGCCCAGCTCTCCTGGACGCTGCCCTTCGGCGTGCTGATCATGTTCGCGGTGATGTCGCGCTTCGACCGCTCCTGGGAAGAAGCGGCGCGCGATCTGGGCGCCACGCCGTGGCAGACGATCTGGCTGGTGATCGTGCCGATCCTCACCCCAGGCATCGTCGCCGTGGCGCTGTTCGGCTTCACCCTCTCCTACGACGAATTCGCCCGCACGCTGCAGACGTCGGGCTCGCTCAACACCCTGCCGCTCGAGATCTGGAGCATGACGCTCAACGTCACGTCTCCGTCGCTCTACGCGCTGGGTACCGTCACCACGATCGTCTCCTTCGTCATCATCGGCATCTGCCTCGGAACGATCGCTCTCATCCAGAAGCGGCGCACGCAGCGCGCCGCCACCCACTGAACGAGGACGACGCATGTCAACCGAACGGAGACAAGGCGATATCGAGCTCGCGGGCGTCGGCAAGCGCTACGACGACATCGTCGCGGTCGAAGGCATCAATCTCAAGATCCCGGACGGCGCCTACTGCTGCTTCCTGGGACCGTCCGGCTGCGGCAAGACGACGATCCTGCGCATGATCGCCGGCCATGAGGACCCGACCTTCGGCGATATCCTGATCGGCGGCGAAAACGTGGTCGGGATGGCCCCGATCGAACGGCGCACGGCGATGATGTTCCAGTCCTACGCGCTGTTCCCGCATCTGTCGGTGCGCGACAACATCGCCTTCGCCTTGAGAGTCCGCGGCGTGCCGAAGGCCGAGCGCTACAAGGCGGCCGACGAAATGATCGAGAAGGTACAGCTGACCGAGCTCGCACACCGGCTGCCCGGCCAGCTTTCGGGCGGGCAGCAGCAGCGCGTCGCGTTGGCCCGCGCCGCCATCACCGGACCGCGCGTTCTGTTGCTGGACGAGCCGCTCTCGGCCCTCGACGAACAGCTCCGCATCCAGATGCGCCAGGAGCTCCGGCGCATGCAGCAGGACCTGGGCATCACCTTCATCCACGTCACCCACACGCAGCTCGAAGCCATCGCGCTCGCCGACCTCGTCGTGGTCATGGAGAGGGGCAAGATCAAACAGGCCGGCGGCGCGCGGGAAGTCTACGTCTCCCCCCACGACCGCTATGTCGCCGAATTCCTGGGCGGCCAGAACGTCCTGAGCGGCAAGGTGGAAAAGGTCAACGGCGCCTCGCTGGTCATGCGCGGCCCCAAGCTGGAGGGCTTCGAGGTACCCGTCGCCGGAAAGACCGCCGTCACCCAGGGAGACAAGGTGGATATCGCCGTCCGTCGCGACGACATCCGCCTGCTCCGGCCGGAATCGGCCGCGATCGCACCGGGCAATCCGCACCTGTCCACGCGGGTCCAGGCGATCGAATACCAAGGGTATTTCGTCAAGGTCATGCTGGATGCGATCGGCGACGACGAATTCGTCGCCTACGTCACCGAGCGCGACTTCTTCAGTGACCCGCTCAAGGTGGGCGACATCGTCGTCGCGACCTGGCAGAGCGACCACACCCTGTTGCTGGCCTGACGCCCGCTCACAGTTCCGTCAATCCCAGACCTTTCGAGGAATCAACATGCAGATAGCGCTGACGCTCAACGGCAAAGAGGTCTCGGCGGAGGTCCGCCCGTCTCTTCTGCTGTCCGAGTTCCTTCGCGAGCAGCTCGGCCTCACCGGCACACATGTCGGCTGCGACACCAGCCAGTGCGGCGCCTGCGTGGTTCATGTCGACGGCGTGTCGATGAAAAGCTGCACGATGCTGGCCGTCTCTGCCGCCGGCACCGCTGTCACCACCATCGAGGGGCTGGCCCAGGGCGATGTGCTGCACCCGATGCAGCAGGCCTTCCACGAATGCCACGGCCTGCAATGCGGCTTCTGCACCCCGGGCATGGTGATGAGCGCGATCGAGTTCGCCGAGACCACGCCGGAACCGACCGAAGAGAAGGCGCGGGCTTGGCTGGAAGGCAATATCTGCCGCTGCACCGGCTATCAGAACATCATCGACTCGATGCTGGCGGGCGCCGCCAAGATGAAGTCGACCCAGGCAGGAGCGTAATCCCATGAGCAGCGCCACCGGTATCGGCGTCCCTCTGCGCCGCAAGGAAGACAAGAGGTTTCTGACCGGCCGCGGCAACTATGTCGCCGACATGAAGCTGGCCGGCATGGTCCAGGCGGTCTTCGTCCGCTCGCCCCATGCCCACGCCCTGATCAAGGGCATCGACACCGCGTCGGTGATGGGGATGGACGGCGTCGTCGCGGTGCTGACCGGCGAGGATCTCGCCACCGACGGCGTCGGCGGCATCCCCTGCGGCTGGGGCATTACCGGCAAGGGCGGCGTGGCGATGAAGGAGCCGCCGCATCCCGCCATGGCCCAGGGCAAGGTCCGTCATGCCGGTGAAGCCGTCGCCATGGTGATGGCCGAGACCCTGGAGCAGGCCCGCGAGGCGGCCGAGGCCCTGGTGGTCGATTACGATCCGCTGCCGGCGGCGGTCGGCGTGCTCGACGCGATGCATTCGTCCGCGCCGCAGCTGTTCGACGATGTTCCCGGCAACCTCTGCTACGACTGGGACGTCGGCAACGAACGGGCAACCGACGCCGCGTTCGCCAAGGCGGCGCACATCTCCTCGATCAGCCTGGTCAACAACCGGCTCATCCCCAACGCGATGGAACCGCGGGCGGCGATCGGCGAGTTCAATCCGGGCACCGGCGACTACACCCTGTGGACGACCAGTCAGAACCCGCATGTCATCAAGCTGCTGATGGGGAATTTCGTCCTCAACATTCCGCAGCACAAACTGCGGGTCGTGGCCCCGGACGTGGGCGGCGGCTTCGGGGTGAAGAGCTTCCACTACCCCGAGGAGACGCTGGTCACCTGGGCCTCGTCGAAGATCCGCCGCCCGGTCAAGTGGGTGTGCGAGCGGAGCGAGGGCTTCCTGTCCGACGCCCATGCCCGCGACCATGTGACGACCGCCGAGCTGGCGCTCGACGAAGACGGCAAGTTCCTCGGCCTCCGCGTCAAGACGGTCGCCAATATGGGCGCCTATCTCTCGACCTTCGGACCCAACATCCCGAGCAACCTCTACGGTCTGCTGCTCGCCGGCGTCTACACCACCCCGGTGATCTACTGCGAAGTGAAGGCGGTGTTCACCAACACCCTGCCGGTCGATGCCTATCGCGGCGCGGGCCGGCCGGAGGCGACCTTCGTGCTGGAACGCCTCGTCGACATCGCCGCCACCGAGATGGGGATCGCCAAGGACGAGATCCGGCGCCGCAACATCATTCCCAAGGACGCCTATCCGTATCAGACGCCGGTGATCATGGAATATGACAGCGGCGATCCGGCGGGCTGCCTGGACAAGGCATTGGAAGCGGCCGACTGGGCGGGCTTCGCCGACCGCAAGGCGGCATCCGCAGCCGAGGGCAAGCTGCGCGGCATCGGTCTCTGCACCTATATCGAGGCCTGCGGTCTGGCTCCGTCACGCATCGCCGGCAGGCTCGGCGCCCGCGCCGGCCTTTATGAAAGTGCGGCGATCCGCGTCCATCCCACCGGGGACATCAGCGTCTTCACCGGCTCCCATACCCATGGGCAGGGCCACGAGACGACCTTCGCCCAGATCGTTTCCGAACAGCTCGGCGTCCCGGTCGACAAGATCGACATCGTGCACGGCGACACGGCCAAGGTGCAGTTCGGCATGGGCACCTATGCCTCCCGGTCGCTGGCGGTGGGCGGCGTCGCCCTGGCCAAGGCCGGCGACAAGATCATCGCCAAGGGCAAGAAGATCGCCGCCCATATGCTGGAGGCGTCAGAGTCCGACATTGAGTTCGGCGGCGGCGAATTCCGCGTCGCAGGCACCGACCGCGCCAAGAGCTTCGCCGAGATCGCTCTCGCCGCCTACGTGCCGCACGACTATCCGCTGGAGGTGATGGAGCCGGGCCTCGAAGAGCAGGCGTTCTACGATCCGGTGAACTTCACCTTCCCCGGCGGCGCCCATATCGCCGAGGTCGAGATCGATCCCGAGACCGGTGTAGTCGACCTGGTCGCCTATACCGCGGTCGACGACGTCGGAACCGTCATCAACCCGCTGGTCGTCGATGGCCAGATCCATGGTGGTATCGCTCAGGGCGTGGGCCAGGCGCTGTTCGAGAACTGCGTCTACGACGACGAAAGCGGGCAGCTTCTGTCGGGCTCGTTCATGGACTACTGCATGCCGCGCGCCGACGATCTGCCGCGCATGACGGTCGCCACGCACATCACCGCCTGCGCCCACAACGCGCTCGGCGTGAAGGGCTGTGGCGAAGTCGGGACCATCGGGTCGCCGGCAACCGTGATGAATGCCGTTGTCGACGCCCTCGCCCACCTTGGCGTCACTCACGTCGACATGCCGGCCTCGCCGAACCGCATCTGGCGGATCATCCACAATGCCCAATCGGCCATGGCCGCCGAGTAAGGGGAGGAACGAACCGTGAAGGACTTCGTTTATCACCGCCCGAGCAGCCTCGACGAGGCGACGGGCCTTCTGGCCGGGGCGGAAGACGCCAAGCTGCTGGCCGGCGGCATGACGCTGCTGCCGACGATGAAGCAGCGGCTGGCGATGCCCTCCGACATCATCGACATCTCGGGCCTTTCCGGCCTGTCGGGCATTACCGTGACCGCCGACTCGGTGGAAATCGGCGCCGCCACCAAGCATGCGGCGGTCGCGTCTTCCGCCGAGGTCCAGGCCGCCATTCCGGCGCTGGCCAAGCTGGCGGGCGGGATCGGCGACCCGCAGGTCCGCAACCGCGGCACCATGGGCGGATCGGTGGCCAACAGCGATCCGGCCGCCGACTACCCGGCCGCGGTGCTGGGGCTCGGCGCCACCATCGTCACCGACCGCCGGTCGATCGACGCCGACTCGTTCTTCACCGGGCTGTTCGAAACCGCCCTGGAAGAGGACGAGATCATCACCAAGATCGTCTTCCCGATCCCGGAAGCGGCGGCCTACGTCAAGTTCCCCAGCCCGGCTTCGCGCTATGCCCTGGTCGGCGTCTTCGTCGCCAAGACCAAGGGCGGACTCCGCGTTGCCGTCACCGGCGCCGGTCCCTGCGCGTTCCGTGCGACCGACTTCGAAACCGCACTGGCGAAGGAGTTCTCGCCGACGGCTCTGGCCGGCGTGACGGTCCCCGCGGATGGCCTCAACGCCGATATCCACGCCGATGCCGAATACCGCGCGCATCTGGTCGGCGTGACCGCGCGCCGGGCCGTGGCCGAAATCGCCAATGGTGGTGCCGCCTGATGGATCCCGACGCATCAGCAAGCTGGACCGAAGGCGATAAGGAGGCAGGCGCTCTCGCGCGCCTGCCTGCCACCGCCCTGATCGAGGGGTACGCCAAGGGCGACTTCACCCCCAGCGAAGTGATCGAGGACGTGATCGCCGCGCTGGAGGTGGTCGATGCCCGCTGCAACGTCGTCGTCACGCCGATGTACGAGCAGGCACGGACGGCCGCGCGGGAAGCGACCGAAGCGTGGCGCAACGGAACTGCCACCGGCTCGCTGGCCGGCGTGCCGGTGTCGGTGAAGGACCTGGTCTTCGTGAAGGACGTCCCGGCCGCCGCCGGCGCGCCGACGCTGAAGGACTTCGTACCGGCGGAAGATGCGGCCATCGTCTCGGCGCTCCGCGCCGCCGGTGCCGTCCTCACCTGCAAGACCACGACCTGCGAGGCGGGCTACAAGCTGACCGCCGACAGCCCGTTGTCCGGTGTGACCCGCAATCCATGGCGGCTCGACCGCACCAGCGGCGGATCGAGCGGCGGCGCGGCGGCCGGTGTGGCGGCGGGCGCAGGCCCGCTGGCGGTCGGCACCGACGCGGTGGGTTCGATCCGGGTGCCGTCGTCGTTCTGCGGCGTCTTCGGGATCAAGCCGACCTTCGGCCTGGTGCCGCGGGCGCCGGGCTTCTTCCCGCCGTCATGGGGATCGCTCGCCCATACCGGTCCGATCGGCCGCACCGTCGCCGACGTCGCGCTGATGCTGGAGGTGATGGCGGGCTACGACTCCCGCGACGCGGTCAGCCTGCCGCAGCCGCCGCGCCGCTTCATGGACGCGCCGGACGATCTGTCCGGCGTGCGGATCGCCTTCAGCCCCGACTTCGGCTATGCGGCGATCGACCCTGAAGTCCGTTCGGCCTTCGAAACCGCGGTCGTGACGCTGGCGGGGCTGGGCGCGGAGATGATCGACGACCGGCCGACGATCGAACCGGACATCCTCGAGCAGATCCTGAAGCCGATCGGCTACACGGAGCAGGCGTCCGCGGTGAACGGCAGGCCCGAGGCGGAGCTCGCCCTGTCTGAGCCCGAATTCGTCGCGGTGGTCAAGTCGGGCCGGGTCTATCGCGGCACCGACTACATGGACGCCACCCACCGCCGGGCGCAGCTTCGCAAGGCGTTCCACGGACTGTTCCAGCGCGTCGACGCCCTGGTGACGCCCACGGTCGCGGTGACCGCCTTCGCCGCCGGCACCATCGGCGTCGATGAGATCGACGGCGTGGCGGTCGACCGGCATCTCGGCTGGTCGCCGTTCTCCTGGCCGATCAACCTCGCCGGCCTGCCGGCCGCGAGCATCCCGTGCGGCTTCGATTCGAACGGTCTGCCGATCGGCCTTCAGGTGGTGGCGCCATGGCTCGACGAACCCCGCATCTTCGCGATTGCCCGCGCCTTCGAGGCGGCGGCTCCTTGGGCCGACCGCTGGCCCGGCTTCACCGGACCGGCATGACCTGTCAGCCCACCGGCTCGGTCGACTTGGCGCTTTGCATCAGGTCGGCCGGCGGTGGAGCGTGGGCCTGGGCATCGAGCTTGAGGTAGCGCGCGAGGTAGTCCGCCAGTGCCGCCGCAGCAGGCGTGGTCGCGCCTGGTGCCCGATAAAGCAGCAGATCGACGGTCGGCAGCGGCGGGAAGTATTCCTGGACGCCGAGCTGGCGCATGCCGTGAACGAGAGCCGAGCGCCCCAGCACCGTAACCGCCATTCCGGCGAAGACCGCAGCCTGCAGACCGCCCACGCTTTCGCTGACGCAGGCGACCCGCCACCGCCGCCCGGCGCGTTCCAGGCATTCGATGGCGTGGTCGCGATAGATGTTCCCTGACGGCAGCAGCGCCAGCGGAACCGGGTTGCTGAGATGGGTGTTGTGATGCTCGCTCTCGACCCAGATGAGCTGCTCCTGGCGCACCACTTCGCCACCCGAAAAGCCGCGCATGCGCGTCACCAGGGCGATGTCGATGGTGCCGCGATGAACGAGATCGACCAACGGCGCGCTCAGGGCGCAGCGAAGCTCGACCTGGATGCGGGGGAAGGTCTGCTGGAAGAGGGCCAGGATCGACGGAAGCAGGTAGGCCGCGTAAAGGTCCGGCGTCCCCAGCACGACATGGCCTTCGATCTCCGGCTGCGACAGCCGCGCCACCAACTCGTCGTGCAGCCTGAGAATGGATTTGGCGTAGGCGAGCAGCAGTTCGCCGTCCACCGTTAAAGTGGGGCGCCGATTTTCAGGATCGAACAGCTCCTTCCCCGTCATCTCCTCGAGCTTGCGGAGCTGCAAGGTGATGGCCGGTTGCGTACGTCCCAGCCGGCGCGCCGTCTCGGTCACGCTGCCGGTCTCGGCGACAAGCTGAAACGAGCGCAGGATGCGGATGTCGAGACTGATCGGGATCATGCGGCGATCCGGCTATCCTGCCTTTGGGGAACGGACTGGCCCTGAAAGGTAGCAAGATCTGCGCCGACTGTTGAGCCCGCCTTCGACGCGCGCACTGCCACGAGCCGAATAGAAGTGGAAGCACCCCCTGGCGCCCCTTGACCAAATGCAAGGAGAGCGTGTGCTGCAATAGGCGGCATGCCGCTACGGAGAACGCGGCCACTGAACAATCTACTGGGATAAGAAATTAGTATTGAATTTGGTCAACATAGGCTGCTGGGATTAGGCTTACAAAATGAAGGGCTTTTCGGACGGCATCGACGTTCGGCCCAATAGCGGCGCCGCTTAAAGGACGATCGGCGGGCCGGCGACGGAGACCGACATGCCCGCACGGCGGCGCGCAGCTCTTGGGGAGGAAGGACAGGTCGGTGCAGGAAGCGAGCGAGGGGCGGACCACGTCCTCGGCGGCCGATGGGAATAGTGGAGGTGTCACTCAACCCCTGAAATTGCTGCTGGTCGACGATTCGGAGGACGATGCACTTCTGCTCGTGTCTCATTTACGGCGCAGCGGTTACGCGCCGCAGTACAGGCGGGGGGAATCGGCAGAGGGATTGAACGACGCGCTGGCTTCCTCCGTTTGGGACATTGCGCTCTGCGACATCAATATGCCGCGCTTCGATGCCAACTCAGCGATGGCAATCCTCAAGGCGCACGATCCCAATCTGCCCTGCATCGTCGCGTCGGGAACGATCGGCGAAGAACTGGCTGCGGACCTTGTCCGGGGTGGCGCGGCCGACCTCGTTCTCAAGACGAACCTGGCACGACTGGTGCCCGCCATACAGCGCGAGATTGTGAGCGCCGGTGTCCGTCGGGATCAGGAAGCCCGCGCGCGAGAAGTCGAGCTTCTACTCGCCGTCACGCGGTCCGTCGCCGAGGCCGCCGACTTCGACGGCTTGCTCCAGGACGTTCTGGCCCGAGTCTGCGAAGACATGGGTTGGGCTTATGGCGAGGCATGGCTTCGCGATCCCAAGAGCCGGCGGTTCCGGTTGTCCGGGCCCTCGTATACCGCTTCCGATTTGGACCACACCTTCCGTGAGGCGTCCGATGAGATGACGGTGGCGAGCGACGCGGGGCCGGTCGGTCGCGCCGCCAAAAGCCGCCGGCCTGTATGGATCGGAGACGCCACCGCCGAAACGCACGGCATCACGCCGCGCCGGAAGCAGGTGATCGCTGCAGGCTTTCGCGCAATTCTGGCCGTTCCCATCGTCTCGGAAGACGAGGTGCTCACGGTGCTGGTCTTCATGATGACCACGCCGCTGGAACGCAACGACCGGCAGGTGGCGATCGTTTCCGCCGTCTCCCTGCAGCTTGGCTCGCTGTTCGCGCGGAAGAGGGCGGAAGCCCGCCTTCGTGACGCCGTGGAGAGCCTGCCTTACGGCTTCGCCCTGTTCGACGGCGACGACCGCTTGTCTCTGTGCAACGACAATTACCGAGACTATCTCGGGTGGATCGAAGACGACGGGATGAGCGACAAGACCTTCCCCGAAATTCTCCGTGCATCGGCTTCGGTGATTCACGAGAGCGTCTTCGGTGGCGATCGCGACGAATGGTTCCGCTGGCGGATGGGGCAGCATATCTATCCGAGCGACCCGATCGAGATCCGCTATGTCGACGACCGATGGGCATGGGTTCTGGAACGGCGCACGCGGGAAGGCGGTACCGTCACCACCAGTGTCGACGTTACGGACCTGAAGCATGTCGAGGAAGCGCTTCGCGACCGCGAGCGCGCGCTGGAACGCGCCCTTGCCATACAGTCAGGCATTCTGAACGCCTTGCCGGCCCAAGTCGCGCTTCTGGACTCGGCCGCCGTCGTCATGGAAGTCAACGACCGCTGGCGAGCGCTCACGACAGCCCCCGATGGTCAAGGCGCCGTCGTCGGAGCCGACTATGTCGAACGGTGCCGCAATGGAGTTGGATTCTACGGCGCAGCCGGCACCGAGATCGCTGATGGGATCCGCTCGGTGCTCGCCGGGGAGCGGGAGAGCTACTCGCTCGAATATCCCTTTTCGGGTCACGAAACCGAGGGCTGGAACTCGTTGATGGTGGCCCCGATGGCCGATGGCGCGGTGGTGATGCATATCGACATCACGGACAGAAAGCGCGCGGAGCTGGCGCTGGCCGAAAGCGAAGCGCGCTTCCAGAACATTGCAACCAACCTGCCGGGTTTCATCTTCCGGCGGCGCCGATCGCCGGACGGACAGAACCGCTTCATCTATGTAAGCCCCTCGGTACAGGAATTCTTCGGAATTCCCCCCGACGACTTCCTTGCCGACGGTGAAATTTTCAACCGGACGATCGAACCGGAGGATGTCGACCGGTTTCTCGAAGAGTCGGAACGGTCGGCCCGGGACTTGACGCCCCTGGAAATCGAATACCGGGTCAATGCGGGCAAGCCTAACCAGCGTTGGCTACGCTCGCTTTCCCGGCCCCAGCGCCTTCCAGACGGCTCCACGCAATGGGACGGTATCGGCCTCGACGTTACCGACCAGAAACTTGCAGAGGAAAGGCTCAACCATCTCGCCCTTCACGACCCCCTGACCGAGCTCCCCAACCGCTCGCTGTTCGAACAGCACTTGCAGCAGGCGATTCATCAGTGGGAACGGGGCGAAGACCAACTGGCCATTCACTATGTCGACCTCGATCACTTCAAGGACGTCAACGACACGTTCGGACACGAGGCCGGGGATCGGGTGATCGCCGCCGCGGGCCAGCGGCTGCGAAGTCTGGTTCGGCGGAGCGACATCGTTGCGCGGTTGAGCGGCGATGAATTCGCGGTCTTGCAGTTGAATTTGGCGGGCGTCGACGACGCCGCCATCCTGGCCGAGAAAGTCGTCGACCATTTCAGCGCTGCGCTCATGATCGACGATCTCCGTATCACCATCGGCGCCAGCGTCGGCATCGCGATCCTGAACCAGGACCCTTCGGACACCGACAGGACTGGACCGCCCCTACCCGGCGATCTTCTGGCCCGTGCCGACATCGCCATGCACGAGGCCAAGGCGGCCGGACGCAGCACCTTCCGATTCCACGCGCACGAGATCGCGGCCCAGACTCGCGCCCGCATGATCATGCGCCAGTCTCTCCATGACGCACTCGAGAATCAGGAGTTCCGCCTCCACTACCAACCCCAGGTCGACCTGCGCACCGGAAAAATCGCCGGCTCCGAGGCGCTGATCCGCTGGGAGCATCCGGAACGCGGTCTGCAACGGCCCGATCTGTTCATGGCGATCGCAGAAGACTCCGGCTTGATCGTGCCGATTGGTGAATGGGTCCTGAAAGAAGCCTGCCGCCAGTCGATGGAATGGCGAGACGCCGGCTATCCCGCCCTTCCCGTGTCCGTCAACGTTTCTGCCGTCCAGATCATTCGCGGCGACTTCTACCGCACAGTCCGTCGTGTTCTCGATGAAACCAGGCTCAAGCCCTGGCTCCTGGAACTCGAGCTCACGGAGACCTCGGTGATCACGGGTTCGGACACGGTGATGGAATGCCTGCATCGGCTTGACGACATCGGCGTCCGAATGGCGATCGACGACTTCGGAACCGGCTACTCTTCCTTTCAGTATCTCAAGACGTTCCCCGCGACGAAGCTGAAGATCGATCAGTCTTTCGTCCGCGATATGACCGTGGACTCGAGCGACGCTTCGATCGTCCGGGCGATCATCGAGGTGGGGCGCAGCCGAGGCTTCGTGGTCGTTGCGGAAGGCGTCGAGACCGAGGAACAGACGGCATTCCTCTGCGACGAGGGCTGCACCTTCGCCCAAGGCTACCACTTCAGTCGGCCGCTTCCGGCATCGGACTTTGGCGACCTCCTGCGAAGAGGCGCGACATTCCCGGTTGCCTCTCACGGACCTCCTTCGGACGGGAAGCTGGATTGAGCGACGGAGCGGACGAACAAGGTGACGCAGCGAATGGTTCATGGCCGAGCCATCCTGATTCGGGTCAGCTTCTGCTCGTCAGGACGATGCAAGCGGTCGGCAAGGCGGAAGGCTTCGCCGACGCTCTGAAGCTGACGGTCGATCACATCTGCCAAACCACCGGCTGGCCATACGGAGAAGCCTGGGTTCCCGATCCCAGCGGCGAACGGATCGTCCTGAGCGGGGCCTGGAGCGGCAGCGAACAGTATTTCGCCACGAGACGGCAACTTTCGGATCGTCAGAGCTTCGCCCCGGGTGACGGTCTGATCGGGCAGGTGTGGCGGTCGCAGGTTCCCGCCTGGGAAACAGGCGATGCGGCGACCCCGGCCGATCACCACGACGTTTCGCACAGCCACGGAAACATCCGGTTCCGCGAACGTCTTGCCATCCCGATCGTCGCTGGGGAAGAAACGCTGGCCGTCCTGGTTTTCGGCCTTACCGCCGAGCGGCATGCGGATCCGCGTGCCGTAGAAATAATTGCGGGGGTCGCAGCCCAGGCGGGCATCTTGTTCCAGCTGCGACGCAGCGAGGAAATGCTGCGCCAAGCCAATGCCGAGCTCGAGTCCTTCGCCTACTCCGTCTCGCACGATCTTCGGGCGCCGCTACGCGCGATGGGCGGATTCAGCGATATCCTGCTCACCGACTACGCTGAAGTCCTGGACGAAACCGGCCGCGACTACGTGAAGCGGATCAGCAGGGCAGCGCAGCAAATGGCGACCCTGATCGACGCGATCCTGAGCCTGTCGCGTGTCGCCCGGAGCGACCTGCATCGTCAGTCGATCGACCTCAGCGCCCTCGCCGAGGACGTCGTTCAGGATTTAAGGATGAGCGAGCCGGCCCGTGTCGTCGACGTCCGTATCGCGCCCGGCTTGACGGCCTATGGCGACCGGCGGCTTCTGCGGGTGCTGCTTCAGAACCTGCTCGGCAACGCATGGAAATTTACCGGCAGGAAGCCCGATGCGCGTATCGAGTTCGGCCTCGATACCGACAGGGCGGAGAACGCGTTCTTCGTCCGCGACAACGGAGCGGGTTTCGAGATGGCTTACGCGGACAAGCTCTTTCGTCCGTTCCAGCGCTTGCACGGCGCCGACGAATTCCCCGGCACGGGCGTGGGGCTCGCTACCGTGGCCCGCATCGTCCACCGGCATGGCGGCTGGATCGAAGCCGAGGGCGCGGTGGACAGTGGCACTGTCTTTCGCTTTACTCTTTGAGCGGTGTCAGCTCCGCGCCATCCCTTTAAATCATTCACGCGACTAAAGAGATAGGCTCGTGGACACGAACTATTTGCTGTTGGTCGAGGACAATCCCGACGACGAAATCCTGACTTTGCGTGCTCTCGAGAAACACAGCGTCGCCAACCGCGTCGTCGTGGTCCGGGACGGCGCCGAGGCACTCGACTATCTGTTCGGAACCGGCGACCATGCCGGCCGCGACCTCTACGAGAAACCGACCGCCGTTCTTCTCGACCTCAAGCTCCCGAAGATCGACGGCCTTCAAGTTCTGAAAGCGATTCGCACCGATCCGCGGACCAAGCTGCTTCCCGTCGTCGTGCTGACATCGTCGGACGAGCAGCGCGATCTGATCGAAAGCTACAATCTCGGAGCCAACAGCTATGTCCGGAAGCCGGTCGAGACGAACGAACTCACCGCCGCGATCGGTCAACTCGGCCTTTACTGGCTGATCCTGAACCGCCGTCCGGACTGACGGCACCGTCACCGCTTCCGGAGAACTCGACCAATGGCCCCAGATCCCTCACGCCTCGCCATCAATCAGGCGACGGTCCGGCCGCAATGGACTCTCGCGCAAGCGATCGAAGGCTTCGCGCGCCAGAACGTGCGCGGCATCGCCGTCTGGCGCGACAAGCTCGCCGAGTGCGGGGTCGAGGAGGCGGCGACGATGCTGCGTGACCACGGCATGACCGTAACCGGCCTGTGTCGCGGCGGCATGTTCCCGGCTGCCGACGCTGCCGGGCTGCAGGCGGCCCTCGACAACAACAAGCGGGCGATCGAGGAGGCGCACGCCATCGACGCCCGTTGCCTGGTTCTCGTCGCGGGAGGCCTGCCCGAGGGATCGAAGGACATTTCCGGCGCGCGGCGGATGGTTGCGGACGGGTTAGCGGAAATCCTGCCGTTCGCCCGGTCCGCCGGCGTACCGCTGGCGATCGAGCCGCTACATCCGATGTATGCTGCCGACCGCTGCTGCGTGAATACGATCGGCCAGGCCAACGACCTGTGCGATGCGCTGGGCGCCGGTGTCGGTATCGCCGTCGACGTCTACCATCTGTGGTGGGACCCGGCGCTGGAGGCTGGCATCCGCCGCGCCGGCAAGGAACGCATCCTCGCCTTCCATATCTGCGACTGGCTGGTCCCGACGACCGACCTGCTGCTCGACCGCGGGATGATGGGGGACGGCATCATCGACATCCCCCGTATCCGGGGCTGGGTGGAAGCGACCGGCTATGACGGTTTCCACGAGGTCGAGATTTTCTCGAAGGATAACTGGTGGCAGCGCGACGCCGACGAGGTCGTCACGGTGTGCCGGGAACGCCACGGGACGGTCTGCTGACGCCTCTCACACAGGCGCCAGCATCGTCAGAACGCCGGGCAGTGCCGCGGCGAACTTCGCCACCGTCGCAAACGAGACTTTCCGGGGCCGAGGCGGATACAGGAATACGCGGATCGCTTCCCGTGTTTCGACCCAACCGGCGCGACCCCTGACGAGAGCGGCGAGGATCGGTGTCGCCATGCGCGCGATCATGGTCTCCAGCGCGAATTCAGGCTCGACCCGGCGCGGACCGCCCCACCGCATCCACGCCCATTGCGACTGTCGGCAAGGACTAGGCATCGGCCTATAGGCCGCCATCATCCGCGACACGGCCTTCCGTTTCCGACGCCGCACGACCGCCCCCCGAACGTGCAGCGCCATCGCCCATGTCGTCATCGGAACGCTGATCGCGATGATCGCCAGGGTCATTAGCCGGAATTCGTCCATGGCCGCTCCGTGAAGTGAGGAAAGATCGCGCCTCCCGCAGCGGAAACCGAGCGCCGAACGCTCTGCTCGAAGAAGGGTTCCGGGGAAAGTCATCGAAGCTCATGGTCATCGTCTCTATGGCGGCGCCGGAATCGGGTCAATTCTGCCTCCGTGCCTATGCATAAGGACGTAGGCGCCCGACATGGCATAGCCGAAAGGCGAATAAACCAGGGCCGAATGGCCCCACCGTTACACTTAAGGCGAGCGAAACAGGCCTTGTGATTCCAGCTGGATGCCGGAATGCATTGCAGTAACGGCTTATCTTTGCAGGGCGGTCCGGGCTAACACGCGGGCGCGACGGGAGTTGCGCCGACCAACGGCCTAAATTTGCAGAAAACTTCTGCAGAAATGCATAGTCCTTTTGTTGTGCGCTCGACCGCCTCCAAACCGACATTTCCATGGTTTCCGATGGACGCGAGGCTTTTGGCCCCCGTATCATCCTCTGCGGGAGGAAGAGGCGCGTGGTCGTCGCGCGACTTTCGAGAGGGGGTATCGATGAGACTTGCAGTCCTTGCCAGCACGGCATTGGCGTTCCTGGCCTTCGCCGTCACCGCACACGCCGCCGACCCCGTTGTCATCGGGCAGGTCAAGACGGTCACGGCCCCGACCCATATCGAGCGGGACGGCGATTCCCTGGCTGCGGCCGTGGGATCGGCCGTATACCAGAGTGACGTCATCGTCACCGGCGCCGGCGGATCGGTCGGAATCACCTTCAAGGACAATTCCCTGTTCTCGGCAGGGCCCGACAGCCGCATCGCTCTGGAGCAGTTCCGCTTCGACTCTTCGAAGATGAGCGGCAATTTCCTCGCCTCGGTCGAAAAGGGAACTTTGTCGGTCGACTCCGGGGACATCGCCCGCGGCAGCCCCGACGCGATGAAGATCAAGACGCCGAGCGCGATCCTGGCGGTGCGCGGCACGGCGTTTCTGATCAAGGTCGGGGAGAACTGATCGTGGCCGCTGGACAATTGCTCGCCCGCACCCTCGCCGCCCTGGTCATCCTCACCTGCGGCGCCTGTGCGCAACGGGACCTCTTCGTCGTCGTCCCCGACAGCGACGGACATATCGGCTCGATCACCGTCTCCAAGCCTGATGGAACCGGTGGCCGCACCTTGAATACCGCCTATGCCGCGGCCTCCGCATCGGAGAGCGGCGTCGAGGACACCGAAGTCAGTCAGCAGGAGGTCGAGACGACCTTCGGCCAGGCGATCGCGGCGCGGCCGGTGCCGCCGCGCAAGTTCGTCCTCTACTTCCTGAGCGACAGCGAAAACTTGACCCCCGATTCGATCGCCAAGTTCGAAGAGGTTTTCGCCGACATCGCCCGCCGCCCCGTCTATGAGGTGGAGGTCGTCGGCCATACCGATCGTGCCGCCGAGGACCGCTACAACGACCCGCTCTCGCTCCAGCGCGCGGAGCGGGTACGCCAGATGCTGGTCGATAGGGGCCTGGAATGGGACCACATCTTCGCGACCGGGCGCGGCGAGCGCGATCCCGCGATCCCCACCGATGACGGCGTTCACGAACCGCTGAACAGACGGGTGGAGGTCGACGTCCGCTGATCCGAATCCTTGCGTCGTGATCAGGCGGGCGCCGGCGTCGCGCTTGCCTGATCGACGCGCGTCATGATCGGGATGCGGGACTGACCCGGCAATGTATTTCCCGCGGACTCCGACCGCGCAGCAGGTTCGCTTTCATGCCCTACACCGGCCGGAAGCCGTCGCGCTGATCGACGGGGACGTCCGGACCACCTACGCCGGGCTCGACCGCCAGATCGCAATCCTCTGGCACGCCTTCCAGGCATTGGGGCTCCGCAACGGCGAAACGGCGGCGGTCTCTCTGGCGCATCTCCATCACGAGCTTCCAGCGCTGCTGGCTTGCGAAGAGCTGGGAGTTGCGACCCTGTCGTTCGGCCACGGGGAAGACGACGTCGCCCCCTTCGCGCTGGCCGATCACATCCTTGCCGACCATCCTGTCCCGAAACGATACGCCGACAAGCAGCGCGACCTCTCGCCCGACGCATTCCAGTCCCTTCTCAAGACGCCGCTGGACGAGGACGCGCCGAAGGACCTGCCCGGCCCCGACGAACCCGCGCGGATCATCAGAACCTCGGGCACGACCGGGATTCAGAAGGCCATCGCCGTCAGCCGAGAAATCCTGGCGCGCCGCATCGGGCATTGCCGGGCAAATCTCAGCATCACCCGCACCACCCGCTATCTGATCACCTACCCGTTCTCCGTTGCGACAAGCTATCACGCGGCCTGCGCAAGCCTGTGGGCGGGCGGAACGGTCATCAAGGATCGGTCATCCCTGGTCGGAGGGCTGACCAGCCACGATCCGACACTGCTCATCTTTCTGCCCCGGGCGCTCTATGGAGTCCTGGAGACCCTGCCCGCCGACTTCGCGAAGCCGCCGTTCCTGGTCGTACGGACCCTGGGCGCGTCGCTGCCGCCGGCGATCCGCGAACGGCTGATGGAGCGCCTCGCGACCGAGGTGGTGGAAGGCTACGGCACCAACGAGACCGGCGCGATCTGCGAGATCAACGCCAGAAAGGTCGGCATGGTCATCCCCGGCGTCGAAGTGGGGATTGTCGACCAGGCGGGCAAGCCGGCCGGATTCGGGCAGCTTGGCCTGATTCGGGTCCGCAGCCGGCTGGTCGTCGACCGCTACCTCGATTCCGCCGAAACCACCGAACGCCACTTCAAGGACGGCTGGTTCCTCACCAACGACCTGGGCGTCATGGCCGGTCCCCGATCGCTGCAACTGCTCGGACGAGCCGACGATGTCGTCAATATCGGCGGCATCAAGGTCATGGCGCCGGCCCTGGAAGAGCGGATCATCGCCGACGCTCGCATCCGGGACACAGGTATCGCCTATCTGGCCGACCCGACCGGCAACGGCATTCTGAGCGTGGGCATCGTGCTGAAGGAAGGAGCCGCGGTGGAAGACGTCACTCCGGGAATCGAAGAACTGATCGAACCGGTCTGCAAGTCGTTCCGTATCGTCGTCCTACCGGCTGTTCCCCGCACCGCGTTCGGCAAGCTGCAGCGGCACATCCTCGCCAACACCATCGCCGAAGCCTTCAATGCGGCGAAGCCGGTCCCCGCAGGGAAAGCGAAGACAGGAAAGCGGCGGAAGGCGTGAAAACTCAGGACGCGCCGGCCGTATAGCGTACGGCCAGGATGGTGATGTCGTCCGACGGCTCCGCTCCCTCGGCATGGGCATGGATGTCGTCGGCGAGATGGCGAACGATCTCGGCCGGGGACCGGTCCGGCAGCGTCTCCAGCATCCGTCTGACTCGCTCGAGCGAATAGAGTTCCTGGGTCGTGCTGAGCGCTTCGGTGACACCGTCCGTGAAGAGGACGATGGTTTCGCCCGGCGCCAGCGTGACGTAGGTCGCGGGATACTCGAAATCGTCGAGCACGCAGAGGGGTGGACCGCCGTCACCGTCGAGAGACCGCGGGGGACCATCGGGACCGACCAGGATGGGAGCGTCGTGGCCGGCATTGCAGAAGGCGAGTTCGCCCGTCCGCACGTCCAGCAGGCCTGCGAGAACGGTAACGAACATCATCGTCGGGTTCTCGCGGGCGATCTCGGCATTGGCCAGCGTCATGATCTCGTCGATCGCGATGCGATTGCGCATGGCGCTGGATTTGTAGAGCGCCTTGGTCAGCGCCATGAACAGCGATGCGGGAACGCCCTTTCCGGACACGTCGCCGATCATGAAGTAGAGGTGGTTCTCGTCGACCATGGCGAAGTCGTAAAGGTCGCCGCCGACGGCGCGGGCCGGCTCGATCACCGCGTGAAGATCGAACTCCGAGCGATCAGGGAACGCCGGGAACTCGCGCGGCAGGATGCCCATCTGGATGGCGCGGGCGGCTTCCAGCTCGCCCTCCAGCTTCTGCGCCGCGGCCTTCTGTTCTTCGAGATCCGCCTGGAGCGCCCTGCGGGCGCGGTCCGCGGCACTCAAGGACGATCCCAGCATCACACCGAACAGAGCCAGGGTCCCAGCCCCCGGATAGGCGGCGTCGGCCAGCAACCCGGCGAAGTGATAGGCAGCCCAGGAAGCGGCGAAGAGAAGCGCCAGGGCCGCGGCCAACGGCAGCACCGACAGAGCCGGACGCAGCATCGGCACCAGCACGATCACCATCAATCCCGCCAGAGCCAGGGCCGCCACCTCGACCATCGTGGCATTGGGAACCCGCGCCAGCATGCGACCGGCGATCATCGTTTCCAGAAGCTGGGCATGGATCTCCACACCCGGCATGCGGGCCGCGACCGGCGTCGCGGGAAAGTCCGTCAAACCGACGCCGGTGCTGCCGAACAGGATGATCCGGTTGCCGAACGCGCTAGGATCGAGCGTACCGTCGAGAATGTCGGCGGCAGAGACAAAGCGCTCGTCCCGGTGCGGAGAGTAGTGAATCCAGACGCGACTGTCCGGCTCGGTCTCGAAGGCGATCTCGCCCGCACTGACCCCGGCGATGCCATGGCGGCCGCGGTGGACCGAGAAGAAAGGCGCGCCGGCGGCGATACGGATCATTTCGAGCGACAGGGCGGGGAAGATCGTATCGCCGATCGTGACCGCCAGCGGCAGACGACGGACGATACCGTCGCGTTCTGGCGCGCTGGTCACGACGCCTTGGCCGCGCGCGGCGTTGGCGAGCTCCGGAAGGCTGGTCAGCAGGAAGTTGTAATGGGGCAGAAACGGCTTGGTATCGCCCCCCTGCTCCATGGCCGGCGCGTGCTTCACGCCCGCCGGATCGAAGTCACCCGTGGCTTCCAGCGCCGCCGCCCCCAGCACCACCGGCGCATCCGCCAAGGCGCGCGCCATCAAAGCGTCGTTGGTCGGCAGCGCGGCGACCCGTTCCCTCACCTCGGTATCAAGGTCCGGATAGGTTTCCAGCATGCGCTGCGGCGACAAACGGTCAGGCTCGGGGAACAGGATATCGAAACCCATCACCAGTGGCCCGCCGGACGCAACCTTCGTCACCAGACCGCCCAGCAAACTCCGCGGCCACGGCCACTGGCCGTACTTGCGCAGGCTGTACTCGTCGATGTCGACGATCAGAACCGGCGTCCCCTCCTGAACGCGCGGCTCGTTCCGCTGCCAGAGGTCGAACAGCGGGAGACGCAGCGTCTCCAGAAAGGCCGGATCGGGAGCGCGGACGGCGATCAGAACGGCGAGCAGAAGCAGAGCGAGTGCCCGCCCACGCCATAGGTCGAGCACGCGGACAACCGTGGCGCCCAGCTTGCGGACCATGTTCTCAGCGGCAAGCGCCGTCGGGGCGCAAACGCGTCTGCCGTCGATGCTCTCGTCGCGCGGCCTGCGAGCGGCAGATCACAACGTCACTTCCAACCCGTCATACGCGGTCATCACTTCCAGACCGCTGCCGGCATCGCTGATGTCCTCGAACCGGATGGTGTCGTCGAGGATCTTGCTCAACGTCACGTCGTCGGAGTTCGGATCGTGATGAAACAGTGCCAGCCGCTTGGCATCCGCCCGCTGGCACAGCTCGACGGCGACGATATTGCTGGAATGGCCCCAGTCTTCCTTGATCGAGAACGCATCCGCCAACGAGTACATCGCATCGAAGATCACGAGATCGGCGCCGTGAAAGAAAGCGATGAAAGCGTCGGTCTCATCGAGCGAGTCGAGTTTGTGTTCCGAGTCTGTCGAATAGACGACGCTCCGGCCGTTCTGCTCGAACCGGTAACCGTAGGAATCGCCCGAGTGGTTTTGCGCCTTGGTGGTCACCGAGACGCCGGCGATATCGTAGCGCTTGCCGGCCTCGAGCTGGACGAACTCGATCGTCGACCCGAGCTGGCCGAAATTCACCGGAAAGCAAGGCGCCGACTGCTGGCGGTTGAAGGCTTCCTTCATTACCGCGACGTCGTGGCAGCCATGGATCAGGATGCGGTTTCCGGGAATGTAGGCCGGCACGAAGAACGGGAACCCCATGATGTGGTCCCAGTGCACGTGCGACATGAAGAGGTTGAAGACCTTCTGCTTGCCCGGCGCCGGCGCTCGCATCACCCGGTTGCCGAACTCGCGCAGACCGCTGCCGGCGTCGCAGACGATATAGCTGTCGGTATCCGCGTCGATCTCGACGCATGAAGAGTCGCCGCCATATGTCGATTGCGCGGCAAAATCCAGCGAGTCCGCCATGAACCGGTCGACGTCTTCCGGCGACGTGAGGTCCTGCCCGATCGCTTTGACCAAGGCGTCGCGAATCTTCGCCTTGACTCCCGCCCCTGAAAGAGGGGCAGGCAACGACCCTCGCGTTCCGAAAAACCTTACCAGCATGCCGAACCTCTTGGCGTCGACGGAGGCGCGGGGGCCGTCCGGGTTTATCCGTTTTCGAGTGCAGCGAGCGCGTCGCCGGACAACGCTGCGACGGCGTCGCGCGGCGTATCGAAAACCTTGACGACGTAATTGAACCGACTGATCTCAAAAACTTCCTTAACGACCGGCTGCAAGCTGGTTACCGCCACGGTTCCGCCGGTCTTCTTGCTCTCTTTCGAGGCAATCATGAGAGCCCGCAGACCGACGCTGCTGATGTACTCGACACCGCCCAGATCGACGACGACCGGAACCGGCCCGCCGCTTCCCACCGCGTCCATGAGCTTCGCCTGGAAATCGGGGCTGGTTATGTGGTCGATCCGACCGACCGGCGTCAAAAGGACAAGGTCCGCATAACGCGCTTCGCCGATATCCATAAAACAACCTCTCAGATTCGATCTTCCGTCAATTTTGCCCGCCAAAAGCATCCCGGTTCAAGTCGCGACTGCGACTGAATCACTGCTCCAGACAGCGGACATGGATATGCCCGACGCGCGCCCATGTCGGCGCATTGCCCGGCACAGCTCCGGTAATGCGTCAGCCGGCGCTCCCTCAGATGCGCCCTATGTTACCGCGACACCCGCCAAGACCTCGCAAATATTACCGCACCGCAACAGAAGTTCCCCGCAAATCTTTCAGGTGACTCGATAGCGCCCTGTGGCGAACCATTCCGCCCGTTCCACAGACCGAGCCGGAGCTTGGTCCGGGCGAGGTGAATCAGGACCGATCAGGATGCCAGAATCGGCGTCCACCGGCCATAGCGGTTTCGACCGGGAGGACGCCATGCAGAAGGCGATGCGCAAAGCCTTGGACGGCCGGAGCTTCCATGAAGAGGCGACGACGCCGTCCTGTCGGCATCCCCGGTCGACACGAAGCACTCCGGGTTTCACCGCCCCCTGCAGGGTTGTTCTGAGGCTCATCGGGCAATGACGGCGGCACAGTTGCTGACCGCTCCGGGTCCGGCACGCGCGAAACCGGAGGAGAGCGTCATGTCCCTCGGCGAGGAGTTTGCACAGGTCTTCGCCGAGACGGTCGAAACCGTTCTCCGACAGGAACCGATCCCCCGTCCCCAGACCATCGACTCGCTGGCGGCGCCGGCACTCGCCTGGCTGTGCCGCGCTCTGTACGAAACCACCGGCTGTGCCACCGTCCGGACACTGATGCTGACGCCGGAGGGGACCGTGCGGATCGCGGCCCGATGCGGCGACAAGGGCCGAACAGCCGATTCTGCGACTGAGACGATCGAACGGTCGGCCTTGTTCGACGCCGAAAGCGAAGCCCTTGAAAGCTGCACGACCGCCGTCACGGGGTTGAACGGCGGCACCGGGGACTACGGTCTCGAACCGGCGCGCGTCGGAGTTCCGATCGTGATCGCGAAGCGCGCCGTCGGCACCGTCTGCCTGTCTTACCCGACCGGTGGTGCCCCGGCATCCGGTCTGGTCCGATCGCTGGAAGCGCTTGTCGCCGAGATCGCGACGACGATCGAGGCGGAGATCGGCCGGCAGCGCGAACGCACCCTCCTGGGATCGTTCCTGGCCATGGCGCCCTACGCCGCTGCGGTCGCCGATCCGTCCGGGACGATCCTTTGGACGAACGGCGAGTACACGCGCCTGAGCGGGCGTAACGATCCGGCGGAGATCGACGGTCCGGTCGGCAAGGCGCTTTCAGGTAGCGAGAGATGTGCCGCGGAGGGACAGTGCGGGACGGAACCGATCATCCACCTGGGTGTGTCGGAGGTTGTCGGCACCCGCCCCGACGGTTCGTCCTACAACACCGAAGAGGCGGTATATGCCGTCAAGGACCGGCAAGGGCGTACCGCCAACCTAATCGCGGTCTACAAAGACCTGACTGACCGGCGTGAGGCGGAGGAACGGGCCCGTTACGCCGCCCAGCACGATGCCTTGACCGGCCTTCCCAACCGGTTCGTCTTCAATGACAGACTGAACGTCGCGACCGCCCAATCGAAGCGGAACCGGCGCATGGTCGCGCTGCTGCTGCTCGACCTGCACCAGTTCAAGCTGATCAACGCCACCTACGGCCATGAAGGCGGCGACGCGGTGCTGATCGGGGCGGCGCAGCGCCTTCAGGACTGCGTCCGAGACGTCGATACAGTCGCCCGGCTGGGTAGCGACGAGTTCGCGGTGATCCAGACCGACATCGGCCATATCCAGGACGTGGCCCGCCTCGCCCAGAGGATCATCGACGCCTTCGCCTCGGCGCCGTTCTCGGTCGGCGGAACGGAATCGCCCATCGGCATCAATATCGGCATCACCGTCTTCCCCGCCGACGACGGCGTCCCCGCCAACATGCTCGGCAACGCCGACGTCGCCTTGCGGCGCGCGGTGTCGGAGGGCCGGAACAACTATCTGTTCTACACCGCCGCGATGGGCGATCAGGTGCGCGAGCGCCTCGACCTCGTCAACGGCATCCACCAGGCGATCGAGCGCAACGAACTGATCCTCCACTATCAGCCGCAGGTCGAGGTCTCCTCGGGCCGGATCATCGGCTCGGAGGCGCTGCTCCGCTGGGTGCGCCCCGGCATCGGCATGGTGCCCCCCGGCGCCTTCATCGACGCGGCCGAGCAGAGCGGGCTGATCGTCCCCATCGGCACCTGGGCGATGCGTGAAGCCTGCATGCAGGTCAAGCGCTGGCAGGCCCAGGGACTTCAGGCACCGCCGGTGGCCGTCAACATGTCGGCGGTGCAGCTCCACAGCCGCGACCTCCTGGAGACCATCATCGGCATCCTGCGCGAGACCGGGGTCAATCCGGAGATGCTGGAGATCGAGATCACCGAGAGCATGCTGATGCAGGACGCCGAGCGCGCCAGCGCGACCCTCAGGCGCCTCTCCGATCTCGGCATCCATATCGCCGTCGACGATTTCGGCACCGGGCACTCATCGCTCAACTATCTGAAGCGCCTGCCGGTGGACAAGCTGAAGATCGACCGCAGCTTCGTCCGCGAGGTGCCCGGCAACTTCCAGGACAGCGCCATCTCGAAGGCGATCATCGGCCTCGGCCACAGCCTCGCCCTCAAGGTCATCGCCGAAGGGGTGGAGATGGTCGAGCAGCTCGACTTCCTGTCCCGGGAAGGCTGCGACGAAGTCCAGGGCTACTTCTTCGCCCGCCCCCAGCCGGCCGATGCCTGGCCGAGCCTCCTCTCCCGCGGAACGTTCCGGCAGTAGAGAACCCGCGCGCCCCCCTCCATTACCTCCGTCATGCCCGCGAAGGCGGGTGGCGGGCATCCAGATGCCGCGCAAAAGCCGTCGCCCAGCCATGGGTTCCCGCTTGCGCGGGAACGACGAAATGGTGACGTCATAGCGAGGATTACAGCGCCGAACTGCCGGCCTGGATCGCTTCGCCTTCGGCTCGCGATGACGGTGGGGAATCGTTACGCCAGCCAGCGTTTGCGGCGGCGGTAGTGTTTCACTTCGCGGTAGCTCTTGCGGCCGCCTTCGCCGAGGCCGAGGTAGAACTCCTTCACGTCGGCGTTTTCGGTGAGGGTCGACGCCTTGCCGTCGAGGACGACGCGGCCGTTCTCCAGAATGTAGCCGTAGTCGGCGTATCGCAGGGCAATGTTGGTGTTCTGTTCCGCGAGCAGGAAGCTCACGCCCTCTTCCCGGTTCAGACGGCGGACGATGTCGAAGATTTCCTCGACGAGCTGCGGCGCGAGGCCCATCGACGGCTCATCCAGAAGAATCAGGCTGGGGCGCGCCATCAACGCCCGGCCGATCGCCGTCATCTGCTGCTCGCCACCTGAGATGTAGCCCGCCTGGGCGGTGCGCCGATCCTGGAGGCGCGGAAAGTAGCCATAGACCATCTGCAGGTCGCGGGCGACGGCGGCCCGGCCGTCCTTGCGCGTATAGGCGCCGGTCAGCAGGTTCTCCTCGACCGTCAGATGCTCGAAGCAATGGCGGCCTTCCATCACCTGGGTAACCCCGCGCGTGACCAGCGCATGGGGATCGAGCCGGTCGACACGTTCGCCGCGATAGGTGATCGCCCCCCGCGTTACCTCGCCGCGCTCGGCCCGCAGCAGATTCGAGACCGCCTTCAGGGTCGTGGTCTTGCCGGCGCCGTTGGCCCCCAGAAGGGCGACCACGCCGCCCTCCGGGACCGTCAGCGAAACGCCCTTGAGCACCAGGATGACGTGGTCGTAGACGACCTCGATATTGTTGACCGACAACAGCGCCGACGTCACCGCGATGCCCCTTCGCGCCGCCGCGAACGGACCCTGCGGTCAGTTCTCGGCGCTGCAGTCACGGGGCGTGATCCCCTTCTCGGCAGCATATTTGGCGGCCGACTTTTCGATCTCCGCGCGCACCAGATCATGGTCGGGCTTGATCCAGTCGGGCGTGATGATCTTCCACTTCGCGCCGTCCCACTCCTGGACCTTCACCAGACCGCCGCCTTCGTGGTCGTAGCAGGAGGTCTTGATCGGCGGCATCAGTCCTTCGGCGCCGAGTTCCTGGATCCGGCCCAGGGTGAAGTCGAGATGCTCCATCCCCCACTGCACCTGCTCGCCACTCAGGGCGCCGACGCCGAACTTCTCCATCGCCTTGCGCATGGCCTCGGCGATGATGATCCCCTGGAGGACGCCGCGGTTGTAGTAGATCGAGCCGACCCGGTCGCGCTCGACATTGCCGTTGCCGCGGTCATGAACGTATTTGACGATCTCGTCGATGACCGGGAAATCACTGCCCGGCGCGTGGAAGGTGGTGGTGCGGTAGCCCACCGCGGCGGAGCCCGCCGGGATCGCATCCTCCTCCGATCCGCACCACCAGATACCCAACAGGCGCTCGCGCGGGAACTGCGCCCGTGCCGCCTCCATCACGGTGGTGCTGCACATGACGCCGAAGCCGCGGCTGATCACCCAGTCGGGCTTGAAGCGGCGGGCGATCTGCAGCCAGGTCGCCTTCTGGTCGAGGCCCGGATGGGCGACAGGGAAATGCCGGATCTCGAAGCCGTACATTTCCGCCATCTCGTCCCACAGGAACTCGGTCTCCTTCCCATAGGCCGAGTCATGGTAGATGCGGGCGATTTTCAGACCCTTGAGCTTGTCCTTGCCGCCGGATTCCTGGGCGATGTATTCGACCATCGCCGTCGCCTGGCTCCAATAGTTCACCACCATCGGAAAGGCGTAGGGAAAGACGCTGCCGTCGGTCGCGTCCGTGCGGCCGTATCCCAGCGTGAGGAGGGGGATCTTGTCCTGGGCCGCGCGTTCGAGGATCGCATAGGTGAGCCCCGTGCCAAGCGGATTGATGACCGTCGCCCCCTTGGTGCCCTCGTTCTTCTGCCGCTCGTAGCATTCCACCATGCGGTCGGGCTGGTAGGCGGTCTCGCATTCCTCCCAAGCGATCGGAATGCCGTTGATGCCCCCGTCCCGGGCGTTCAGCATCGCGAAATAGTCTTCGGTGCCGCCGCCGATACCAGAGCCGCCGGCCGCGTAAGGACCGGTCCGGTAGATCGGCATGGGCACGAACAGCTCGTCCGCCGCCGCCGGCAGAGACACCGCCAGCGCCGCCAGCAGGACGGCGCCACCCGCTACCAGGCGTTTGCCTGAATTCATCGCTTCCTCCCTCACGCGCGAGGTTCTAGCCCCGCATTCTTCTATCGAGGAGAAGCGTAGCACCGTCTGCCGCAGCCAACCAAGCGACGGGGCGCTACTCCAGATAGCCTTCGGCCCGTGCCGCGGCGAAGGCAGCCTTGGCGGCCGCGCGGCCGGTCTCCTGCCCCCAGTGCTGGGCGACCGCCATCCCCTCCTGGGAGAGAACCGGCATCAGGCCAAGCAGCTTTTCACCGGCAGGCGTTTGGAAGAACGTCAGGAGATCCCCCAGTTCCTCCTCGCTGAAATGGTTGAGATAGAGTTCCCGGTAGCGGCCGGTGAGCTCTTTCCGCTGGCTCTCGAACACCCCGGCAACGGTCTTTTCCACCAGGTCCTCGGCGTCGTGGGACAGAGTGTCGGCACCAGCGGCGACCCGCTTCACCACCTGGCGGGTGACGATGTCCTGCATATCCTCGGCCATGGCGTAGGCGCCGGACTTTTCGGCAAGCACGTCGACGGCGGCGTCGGTCGCGGACTGTTGGGCGAAGCCCGGGGAAGCGCCGAGCCAGACGGCGGTAAACAGGATGACTGGGCGGATGAACATCAAGAAGCTCCTGAGAGGATTCGGGGTGGGCCGATCAGTAGGGGAACGGCCAGAGACGCAGCTTCTCCTTGGCGATCTGCCACAGCCGGGCGAGGCCGTGAGGCTCGACGATCAGGAAGAAGACAATGAGGCCGCCGAAGACGATCAGTTCGAGATTGGACAGGGTATCAGCGCGCACCTGCCCACCCAACAGGACGGCGGCATTGTTCAGCAGGATCGGCAGCAGGACGATGAACGCCGCCCCCAGGAACGAGCCGAGGATGCTGCCCAACCCGCCGACGATGATCATGAACAGCACCTGGAACGAGCGGTTGAGGTCGAAGGCCTGGGGCTCGACGGTGCCGAGATAGAGGAACGCCCACAGGGCGCCGGCGATGCCGCAATAGAACGAGCTGACGGCGAAGGCGAGCAGCTTGGTCCGGTAGAGGCGGATGCCGATCACTTCGGCCGCCACGTCCATGTCCCGCACCGCCATCCACGACCGCCCGATCGCCCCGCGCACCAGGTTCTTGGCGACCAGCGCCAGCAGAACGACGATCCCCAGCGTCAGCAGGTACCGGCTGACGGCGGTGTCGAAGGCGTAGCCAAGGATGACGATGGGCGGCGCCGAGATGACGCCCGAGGCGTCGTAGTTGGTGAACCAGCCGAACGAGGTCAGCACCCATTCGATGGTGAACTGGGCCGCCAACGTCGCCACCGCGAGATAGAAGCCCTTGATGCGAAGCGACGGCAGGCCGAACAGCAGCCCGACGCCGGCAGCGATCAGCCCGGCGAGGACGAAGGCCAGCAGGATCGGCATCTCCGGGATGCGAACGACGAGGTTGTAGGTGGCGAACGCACCCACCGCCATGAACCCCGCCGTCCCCAGCGAGAGCTGCCCGGCGTAGCCCGTCAGAAGATTGAGGCCGAGGGCGGCCAGTGAGAAGATCAGGAACGGGATCAGGATCGAGCCCAGCCAGTATTCGTTGGCGATCAGCGGCACGCCGACCGCCGCGAACAGCAGCAGGAGGAACAGCCCCCAGCGGTCCTGGGCGATCGGGAAGATCGCCTGGTCGCGGACGTAGCTGGTCTTGAACTGGCCGGATTCGCGGTAGAGCATCGCTCAGGGCACCACGCCGGTGGGTCCTCCGGTCGAGCCGGAGGACGCCGAAGGAAATGGGAATGTTATCGTCCTCCGGCTCGACCGGAGGACCCAGGAGCGCCGCACGCTCGAACGGTCCACTGCGCTACACCCGCTCAATGATCCGTTCCCCGAACAGACCTTGCGGCCGCACCATCAGGAACAGCATCGCCATCAGATAGGGGAAGAAGTTCTCCACCCCGCCGAGGCCGAAGGTTTCGGACATGTAGACCTCGGCAAGCTTCTCGCCGGCACCGACCAGCAGGCCGCCGACGATGGCGCCGGGAATCGAGGTGAAGCCGCCCAGGATCAAGACGGGCAAGGCTTTGAGCGCCAGCAGGGCGAGGCTGAACTGAACGCCGAGCCGCCCGCCCCAGACGATCCCGGCCACCAGGGCGACCACGCCGGCCACCGACCACACGAC
>MDTD01050212.1_pt1 | contig 36796 bp, 53 predicted proteins | sample 811221 | NCBI WGS metagenome assembly MDTD01 (sample SAMN05326646, study PRJNA326480) | marine metagenome | isolation source: seawater | place: Pacific Ocean: South West | collected 2011
GGAATTAGGCGGGGTAATGTAAACGGTCAGGGGTGGTGCCCGCTTCTTCGGAAGAACTTCTTACCAGAAGGACTGTTGTTGTTATGTACTAATTTTCGCACTAGCGATTCCCATAACTTGTAGGTATAATGTATTCCTACCTCCCACCCAACCTTACATATCAGGTCTATGAATATCTTCGTTACTGATCCTGATCCAATAGCATCTGCCAGAGTTTTACCTGACAAGCACATTGTCAAAATGCCCTTAGAAACCTGTCAGATGCTTTCTATTGTCGCATCAGAGAAGTGGGGTCACGGTTTCGGTGACCTACCAAAACTTGACGGTACTCCTTACAAGACAGACAAGGGTGCCTTTCGTAATCATCCCTGTACAGTATGGGCAAACAGTTTTGTACTCAACTGGCGATGGTTAATCACTCACGGTCTTGCACTTTGCAATGAATACACTCTTCGCTATGGTAAAATTCATTCGTGTCAATCTACTATCGAACACGCACGTAAGATATTTCCTTGTGGCGATCCTACTGGCAGGAGTGGCAAGCATCCTACACCCTTCGCAAGAGCGATGTACGATGAATTCAAACACGACCAGTCAATAGATACATTCACTGCATATAAAAGGTATATCGCTTCAAAACCTTGGGTCAAAGATAACTATCTTAGAATCCCAGAACGTAAACCAGATTGGGTTTGATAAATAATTAAAAATCTGCACCCGAAATGGCAAACAAAGGGTTACAATTTGAACACGCAGTGATGTACTCGGCAACGAGTAAGATAATTAACAAGAGTGCTCAGAACCAAAAAGACTTCGAACAAGCAGCAGGACGAATCAACGCTATCTCTGGCGACATTCGTGCTGCTGCTGATCGCATTGTTGAGTCAATGGCACCATCAGGTAATAATATTGAAGCGAGGCAAACATACTACAAGTCATTTGAAAAAATGTCTGGTGGTGGAGAAGAACCTAAGACTGACGTCAAGTTTAAGTCAGGTGGTACGACCTACCTATGCTCTATGAAATGGGGTAAATCGTATCAGTTAACATCTGCAGGTATTGATAAGTCAACTGCAGTGTTTCAAAAAGTATTAGCAAAGACTGCTAAGGATTGTGGAGGTGGTGCAACTGATGCACAGACACTTGGATACCTACAACTAATCCTTGAGAAGATCAACAACAAATGTGAGAACGCAAAAGGAACTGTAGATCAACCTACTGCTAAAAAGATACTAAGTGATATAAAAAAGGCAGGTGGATTGAATGAACAGTTACAAGAAGTGTTAGGTTCAAAGAAGAAACCTGATGGTGCTGCTGCATATGATTGTTTCAAGTATAATTTGACACACGAATGTATGACAGGTGCTTTGTTATTCAATGGTGATGAAAGATCAGCAACACATATACTGACAGAGACAGGTGTAAAACCTATAGATGAGAAGGCAGTCAGAGACGTGATGAAACAGGCAGGTGTCAGGATGGCACTGAAGGGCAGAGGTAAGGACAAAGTTACAGGTGTCCGTCAGAATGCCATTGTGATTCGATACGAGGTATAATATAGGTATGGCAAAGCAGAATACACACCTCGAACACCTTGAGGATGACATTCTAAACCAAGGTTCTAAAGGAGGATTCAACGCTATAGCATTCCTCAGAGAACTTGGTAAGATGCTGACTGAACCACAGTCTGCAGTTAATATTACAACTAAGTGGGACGGTGCCCCTGCTGTCATTTGTGGTAAACATCCCTCAACTGGCAGGTTTTTTGTTGGAACCAAGGGTGTGTTTGCCAAGATGCCAAAGATTTGTGTGAGTGATGCTGATGTAGATGAGTTCTACAGTGGTGAACTAGCAAAAAAATTAAAGATGTGCTTGCGTCTCCTTCCTCAACTACCTATCAATGGTGTAGTACAGGGTGATCTATTGTTCACAAAGGGTGATGTCACTACAAAAGTTATGGGTAAGCAAAAGTGTCATACTTTTATGCCTAATACCATCACCTATGCTGTACCTGTAGACACTCCTATGGGTAAGAAAGTATCAAGAAGTTCTCTCGGTATTGTATTCCATACATCATATACAGGTGGTCCTACTCTAAGAGATATGACCCCTGGTTTTGGTGTAAATGTGACCAAGATGCAGGCAGCACCTAACGTAGCAGTATTCTCTTCAGACTTTACTGACGCGACAGGTTCATCTGTATTCAAACCTGCAGATAAAAGCAAGTATGATCTTCTAGTCAACCGTGCTGAAGGTTCTCTCAAGCAAGCATCAAGATTTCTAGACATCCTACAAGATAAAGGAGAAGGAAAGTTTATGCTCTCTGCTATGTTCAAAGTATATTTCAACTCATTCATCCGTACTGGTAAACCTATCGTCAATGCACAGGCAGTTGCTGTAGGTTTCAATAAATTCTATACCGCAGCACTAGACAAAGAGATCTCTATGAAGAAAACAGATACAACTAAGAAAAAATATGAGACTATTAAACAGAATGGTCTTAGATTCTTGAAGCAAAATGCACGTGCTGTCTATATGACTGTCGCATCTTATATGAATCTGATCGCTGCAAAGACTGTAGTCATCAAACAACTTGGAAAAGTGCAGGACATTGGTACATATATCAAGACTGATAATGGTTATAGAGTAACTGCACCAGAGGGTTTTGTTGCAATCAAATCAGGTTCTGCACTCAAACTTGTAGACCGTTTGGAGTTCTCTAGAGCGAATTTCACAGTAGAAAAAAATTGGGGTTGATAAATAGATATGGAAAACACCAGTATATCAATGAAGTTCAGTCAGTTTATAACTGAGGCACGCACCGCTGCAGGTGAAGTTGCTGCTAAGAGAGGACTCCAACACGTCGGACACGGATACTATGCTGACAGGCAGGGTAATATCGTTGCGAAGTCTGAAGGAGGAAATCGTTTGGTGCCTGTATCTCCTGATGAGGCAGCAAAAGCACAACAAGGTGCTGAACAGGGTGCAGCAGAAGACGAGCATATCAATAGTGGTGAAGGTTTAGGACATATTGCTCTAACCTTTGGACGTTTCAATCCTCCTACTGTTGGTCACGAGAAACTACTGGACACTGTATCTGAACAGAACGCTGACAACTATAGAATCTATCCATCACGTACTGTGGATCCTAAAAAGAACCCACTAGAACCTGATGTTAAGATTGATTTTATGACAAAGATGTTCCCCAAACATTCTGATGCTATTGTCAACGATGGTGATATGTCTAACATCTTCAATGTACTTTCCAACCTTAACCAAGAGGGTTACTCAGGTGTAACTATGGTTGTTGGTTCTGATCGTGTATCAGAATTCAAGTCATTACTTGAGAAGTATAACGGTCAGGCATATGAGTTTGAAGAACTCAATGTTATTTCTGCAGGAGAAAGAGATCCTGATGCAGATGGTGTAGAAGGTATGAGTGCATCTAAGATGCGAGCATTCGCAGCGTCAGGTGACTTAGAAAGTTTTGCCCAAGGAGTTCCATCGTCAGCAAAGAAAATTGCTGAGCAACTAATGATGGAAGTCAGAGCGGGTATGGGTATTCAAGAACAGGAACAGGAGGAAGAGGTTGCAGAACTTTGGGACATCGCTCCTAAACTTGATGCAGAGAACCTCCGTGAAGCGTTCTTTGAAGATAAAGTCTTTTCTGTTGGTTCTATTGTTGAACATCTGGACACAGGTGTCAGAGGAACTATCGTCAAGAAAGGAACAAATTATGTAATCTTTGAAACACCAGAAAAATATAAATTTAATGTCTGGTTAACTTCCATTATGGAAGTGAAGGAACTGCATAAGTCAGCAGACGATGGCAGTGGTAACGACTGGAAGGTCGGCACTGATACATATAGACACGCGGTTCAGGCAATGACCCCTGGACAGATGGTCAAAAAGTTCAGTGACTTCAGAAAAATAGGGTCAACTAAATAGTATTACGCAAATTTTCGACAGATGGATTTAGAAATTACTTCGAAACTGCTGAAGTATTCACCTTCAGACGTACAATCAGTTACTTACGTTGTTGAGTACGCAGAACATAACTACGAGGGAGAGGCACGTGATGCCTATCTCGCGAAGCGTCTTGTCACTCCAACAGAGAAGGCAATCGCTGAAGTTATTATCGAAGGCAAGAAAGGTCTTTGGGCAAATATTCACGCTAAGCGTAAGCGTGGAGAGGCACCTGCTAAGAAAGGTGACAAGGATTACCCCAAGACTCTTAACATTGAGCATCATCAAAAGGATGCTAATGGTAAAGTTATCGAGCACGATGACGAGGCACCTGGAACTCCTGCTAGTGTAGAGGAGCAAAAGGCACCACGTATGCAGAAAGGCGCGATGGCATATGACGGTCCTAACAAGGCAGCATCTGAAGCAAGAGATAGAATTCTTGCTAAGACAAAAGCATTGAGAGCGAAGGCGAAAGCAAAGACTCAATCTGAGGCGCTTGAGATGACCAAGAAAGAGTATGATAAAATTCACAAAGATTTTAAGTCTGACGATCCTAAGAATCCAAGAACTACTAAGTATGTCCCAGGCAAGGGTACAGTATCAATGCCTGTGAAGTTCAAGGAGCAGGTCTCTGCGAATGCAGCAACACTTAATATGAAACCAAGTGCTGCATCTCCTAAGATCGATACACCTAAAGAGAAGGAGTCAACAACAGATCCTTGCTGCGATAACCAGAGAACAATCAAAGCAAAGGGTGTAACTCCTAAGACTCAGGTGGAAGAACAAAAAGGTAAAGGCAGTCTTAAACAAGCACGTAAGAACGTCGGAGCATCTACCTGTTGGGACGGTTACGTTGCTAAAGGCACCAAGATGAAGAACGGAAAACAAGTTCCTAATTGTGTCAAAGAAAGCGAGGAATGGGTATGGGATGTCGTTGATGAACTCGGAGATGAGTTTGACAACCTTACCGAACAAGATCTACAAGATGTTGTAGTAGAAGCACTCTTAGATTTTGATACACAAGAAAATCTATTTGAAGCAATCGACATCATTGATGACGGATGTGAGTTGTTAACAGAGGCACCATCAAAAGACTCAGCGTTTCCTAACGTTGCAGTTCAAGCACCTAGGGGTGGATCAAAACCAACCCGTGCTTCAAGAGTAGACAGACTTAAGTCTGCTGCTAAGAAAGCAGGTGGAGTGGTTAGAAAAGGACTAGCAAAAGCAGGTTCTGCTGCTAAAGCAGGAGCAAAGGCAGGTGCTAAGGGAGCAGTTCGTGGTGCAGGTTATGCATCAGGTCTTGCACAACGTGCAGCATCTTCTGCTAAGTCTGAATTCTCCAAAGGTAGAGAGCGTGGTCTAAGAGGTTCATCATCTGGTGGATCTTCTAGTGGATCATCGTCCTCTGGTGGTGGTTCATCTTCTGGTGGATCATCATCTGGTGGTTCATCAGGTGGAGGAGGATCCTACTCAGGTGGATCATCTTCTGGATCTTCAAGTTCCTCGGGTACCTCAGGTGGTACACAGAAAAAATCTGGTCCTTCATTGCTAAGTCGTGCTGCAGGTGCAGTCGGCAGAGGTTTGAAGCGTGCTGTTAAAGGTGGCGCTAACCTAGCAAAGAAAGCAGTTGGTAAAACATCAAGAGCAATCTCTAAAGGATCTGACAAACTTGCAAGGAAACTCGGAGAATCTATGGCAGAATCAAAAACAGACAAGGTACGTCGTATCTTGAAACTACAGCAGGAAACTCTTGAACACGATAGAGCACACGCAAAAGATGCTAGTGCTGCGGGTTGGAGAGAGAGACTTGCGTACACAAAATTTGTTATGGAAGAACCAAGTGCAGAACAACTCAAGAAGAGAGAAGTTCTAAAACAAACTAAGGAACTTACTAACAAAGGTAAGCACAAGGAAGCGTCTGAAATGTTCAAGAAGCACTTCCCTAACTTTGGTAAATAGTAATGCCTAAAAAAACAAAAATCATTATCAACCCCAAGAAGGAAGAACTGATGAAGGAAACCATCCGCCAACTTCTTCAGGCAGAACTCGCTGACCTGAAAGAACAATCCAAAAAGAAACTAGATCCTGTCGGTAAAGAAGACAAGGATATTGACAACGACGGTGACCACGATAAGTCAGATAAGTATCTGCTCAATCGTAGAAAGACTGTCGCTAAAGCAATGGGTAAGAAAACCCACATCTGTGCTAAGTATGTTGAGCATACTGAGTATGGTCTTTGCTACACAATTCCTGAGGCACACACCTTGGTTGAGAAGGCAGACCATAGCGATGGATGCACTCACGAAGTAACTCACTACGACATTGTGGATGAGTCAGAACAAATGCATAGCAACATTCCTGTTGAAGATCTTAACGTTCTTGTCCAAGAAATGCATAAGCACTAATGAAATCTTTCAAAGAGTACATTACAGAGTTGAATCGTTACGAGAAAGAGACTGGTAAATCTACTGGTCCTAGTCACGGGCGTACTGGTGTCAACACTCCTAAGGCAGGCACACCCACTAAGAAGGGTGGATCTGGTAAGGACTCTCCTATCGCTTCCGTCAAAAGGATGGTAAGGAAGATGCAAGGTGGAGAAGTTGGTCAGATGAAGAAACAGAAAGGTGCAAAGTCAACTGCAGGTACTGGCAAGTACAAGGCAATGGCAGACAGGCGCAAGAATCAAAAAGATACCACTGCTGCAGATGCTAAGAAACGCGGATTCAAATCTACTAGGGATTACGTGAACACTATGGCACGTTACGGTGGTAAAGATAACTATGATAGAGGACGCGGATTAGGATCATAAGCACCTATATAGTGATAGGTACGTTTCATTAATTATGGTTAAATTCCTTCTTCCATTTGCAATTAAAATCATCGAGTCAGCAGTCGATAAGATTCCTGACAATCTAGATGAACTAATCAAGAAATTGATCGTGAGTCTAGCAAAGAAAGCAGTATCAAGAACTGACAACACAGTTGATGATCAACTCGTGGCAGCACTTGAGAAAGCATTACTCTCACCTGAGGGTTAATAGTCTCAGACACTAGGGACCTACGGGTCCCTTTCGTGTTTGTATAAATAAAATATAGGAAACACAACGTTCACGGAGTAAAATCAAGATGGCCATTCTGGGCAAAATCGACGCAGCAACGTTCTCCAATAATGTCGCGGTCACAAATGGTGACGCAACTGTTACCAAGAATGCTGCCGACACTGTTGTTGTCGGTGATGTTCTCGAATTGGCAAACGTCGCATACATCGTCAAACAAGTTACATCTACAACTGCAATCGAATTGCACAAAGCATATGCAGGTAGCACTAACGCTACATTGTCTGGTGCTGTAAGGAGAACTCCTCCTAAGGCAGTTGCAGAGTTTGTAGTTAAAGGTGGAGATAGTATTTCAGACTATCAACTTATCTTTGTTGATACTACTGAAGATGGTATCGCATCTAACAAGTCACGTGGTATCGACGGACCTGGATGGTGGTTGTATAGAACATACAACACAGCAGCAGGAACTACACGTCACAAGGCAGAGAAACTTGCAGCACTTAGAGTTGCAGCAGCAACATCTGGTGACGACTCTGATGATACAGTGGCAGCAGACGTGCTCGAAACAATCACAATCGGCACTCAACCTTCCAACCAGACTACATCTTCTGGTGCAGCAACCTTTACTGTTGCAGCAACTGTGGATCAGTCAGGTACTATCACTTATCAGTGGCAGAAAAGAACTTCTTCATCTGGAAGATTCAGTAATGTATCTGGTGCAACCAGTGCATCTCTTGTCCTTTCAGGTCAATTAGCAGCGAATGACGGCAACCAGTACAGAGTTAAAGTTAACTCAAGCAAGGGTGCTGCTGAAGTTGTAAGTAGCATTGCTACTCTAACCTTCGGTTCATAATAACCAACCACCTTTGTTATGTTTGAAAATTTGAATACACTCACAGCGGACAACTTTATGATGTTCGCTATGAAACACTACGATAATCCCCAGTCAGTTACATATGATGATTTCCTTGAGGATATGATGCGCTTCAAATACTTGAAGCGTCTCTTTGGGAGATACATCAAGACTGGGGTTCTTCGTAACCATCTTATACTGAATCATTTGATCGTACTATTCAATGTGTTCGGGGAAGCAACAGTGCCTTTGTTAGTTTACAAAGTTGACAAACAGTATTGGGACATCCTTAAAACATATTTGGTGTACTTAAACAGATACCCTGAGACAGGATGTGGGACATTAGATTATGTAGAAATTGATCCTGTAATAAGCAAACAGTTGAGAGACCTCTGATGCCTGCTAAATCAAAAGCACAAAGAAAATTTATGGGGATGGTACGTGCCACCCAGAAAGGTGAGATGAAGAACCCGTCTCCCGAATTGAAACGTGCTGCAGGTGATATGTCTGCAAAGGCAGTCAACAAGTATGCAAAAACAAAAGAAAAGAATTTACCAGACAAAGTAGAAGAGTCAGTACAGAATAATAAAGTTGATTTAGTATTGAAGACAGGTGTTAATAACGTTCTTAAGCAAGACAACAAAGATTACGACAGAGGACTGCTCGCACAGGTCAACAAAGATGGCAGTTATGATGTAGCATATTGGTACGATAAGTATGAGAAGTATCCTGTCGAGGTTGTAATCGATGGCAAGACTTGTGCCAAGGATGCCAAAAATATTCACATCAAGTATCATCCTGAGTTGAAGAACGATGATAAAGAGGAAGCGAAAGAAGATATGAAAGAGTACGTGGGTGGTACTATGGGTTATGGTGCTGTGATTTCAAATGGAATCCCTGGAGCACAGTCACATAGCAACACAAGACAAGGCAAGATTACTAAGAAAGATAAGAAAAAGAAATTTGCTGAAGAGATCTTACGACTACAGTATGAGGCAAGAGTAGAATACACAGGACCAAACAAAGACGAAAGGAAACAGATCAAGAAACTTGATAACAAAAAGTTTGCTGCCAAACTAGCAGACTATGAAAAGAATATGGATCCTAAGAAACGTCAGGCACTTAGAGATAAAGCAACTAAGGGTATGAAGTTTGTGCACGAAGAAGGTGCTCCTACTATGAATACAGGTTCTACTGCAGGTGCAGCAGGATTCTCAAGTGAGTCAGAGGCAGACGGACCTACTGCAGGTTTGGATGAACCATTGGGAGGAACAAGGAAACTGAGAGGCAGGGGTGCTGTGTCAGGAAAGAAGAAAAAGTTCAAGTGTAAAAAAGCACCCGATGGTATAAATAAAGTATGTGAATCCACTGAGGCAAAATACCTATCGTTCTTGGTTCAGATGGATGATGTTGAGTTTATATTTAATGGCAAGTCGCCCGCAGATGTCAAGATACGACTGAGAAAAATTTATCGTCCTGAGAGATTGAAAGGAATCAAGATCACTAGAATGCTTCCTGCTCAGGTTATGCATTATTATTGGGAGAAACGTCAAGCAGCAATGTAATGTCTGATATTAACACCGCAATTATTGAACGTCTCGAACGTGTTGTGGACTCACTACAGGAGAACTCTGTAAAGATGGGTCAACTTCTTGCTGTGCATAATGAGAAACTGAGTAAGCAAGATGAGGTAGATACTATCTTGTTTGAAAAGATAGATAGGATACACGCAGACATCAATAGAGAGACCGATGCAATCAAGAAAGGATGTGAGAGAGACATCCGTCTGGTTGATAATAGACTGCGTGCTATTGAAAAGAAAATGTGGACCATAGCAGGTTCCCTTACAGTAATCAGTGTCCTCCTCTCACCCATAGGTCAACGAGTTTTTGGTCCTATGTTGACAGGCGGTCAGGAATCAAGTATCATTAGAAGCGTCGAGTCCGAACGCTTGGGATGAGTTTTATTGATATTAAGTATGCTCGCATCGTTGGCAGCAGACTTGATAAGTTCAAAGAAAAAAAATCAACCCTCTACAACTTCAGATGCCCCTACTGTGGAGACTCACAGAAGCAAGCATCTAAGGCGAGAGGGTATTTCTTTACCAAACAGAATGACATTATCTTTAAGTGTCATAACTGTGGGGTAGGGAGAACCCTTGGGAACTTCCTCAAGGACCAAGCACGCGACATATACGATGAGTATGTTATAGAAAGATACAAGGGTGGTTTGACAGGCAAAAGGACAAGGGTTGCTAACCCAAATCCTGATGTGTTCAAGTCCAAACCAGTATTTAATACAGGCAGTAACCTCCCACGTATTTCTAGTCTAAATACAGAACATCCCGCTAGGACGTACCTTGAACAAAGAGGCATTACAGGGTCGAAACTTGACCGTATTTACTATGCCGATAAGTTCAAAGAGTACATCAACTCGCAGAAACATACATTTGACAACCTCCAGAATGATAGACCTCGTATCATCATTCCACTAATTGACAAAGAAGGAAATTGGTTTGGTGTGCAGGGTAGATCCCTAATGCCAAATGCTAGACTTCGCTACATTACTATTCTTTATGATGAATCAAAACTTAAAGTATTCGGGCAGGACAAACTCGACACTAGCAGAACCGTCTACCTCGTGGAGGGACCGTTTGATTCCCTCTTCTTGGAAAACAGTGCTGCTATGTGTGGGTCCGATCTTGATCCTCGGTCGTGTGGTTGGCGCGATTGTGTTTTTGTTTTTGATAACGAACCGCGTAACAAACAAATCACCGATAGAATCTCCACCACTATCGACAGAGGTTACAAGGTAGTGATCTTTCCATCAGAGATTCAACAAAAAGATCTCAATGATATGGTCCTTGGTGGACACGACGTACAAAAACTGGTAGAATCAAATACTTACCACGGTTTACAAGCAAAACTTAAACTCTCTCAATGGAAGAAAGTATGAACGTAATTAAAAGAGACGGCACTGCTGTCCCTCTCAACCTAGACAAAGTGCATAAAATGGTTGAGTTAGCGTGTGAAGGTCTTACAGGTGTAAGCGAATCACAAGTTGAAATGAATGCAAATATTCAATTCTTTGAAGGTATCAAGACCTCAGAGATTCAAGAGATCCTTATCAGGTCAGCAAGTGATCTGATCAGTATGGATACACCCAACTATCAATACGTTGCTGCACGTCTTCTATTGTTTGATGTTCGCAAGCAGGTATTCCCTGAGTGGGCAGACGAGATTGGATACCCACACCTCCACGATCACGTACAACGTTGCGCTGAGGCAGGAGTGTATGACGCTGCCATTCTAAATAAATATAGTCCGCCAGAGTGGGACCTGCTCAACAGTTTTATTGACCACGAAAGATGTATGGGGTTCACCTATGCAGGTCTGAGACAGATTGTAGATAAGTATCTTGTACAGGATAGAAGCACTGGGATTCTCTATGAGACACCTCAGTATATGTACATTATGGTAGCAGCAACACTCTTCCAAGACTATCCAAAAAACAGTCGTTTAGAGTATGTACAACGCTACTACACAGCAACCTCCAAAGGAAAAATCAACCTCCCAACACCAGTCTTGGCAGGAGTTCGGACTCCGATGCGACAGTTTGCTTCTTGTGTTCTTGTTGATGTTGATGACACCCTCGATGGTATCTTTAGTAGTGATATGGCGATTGGCAAATATGTTGCACAACGTGCGGGTATCGGCATCAACGCAGGCAGGATCCGTGGTATCAACTCTAAGATCAGAGGCGGAGAGGTACAACACACAGGTGTGGTCCCCTTCCTTAAAAAGTTTGAATCAACTGTCAGATGCTGCACTCAAAACGGCATCCGAGGTGGTTCTGCTACAGTCCACTTTCCTATCTGGCATCAGGAAATCGAAGACATCCTCGTCCTCAAAAACAACAAAGGAACCGAAGACAACAGAGTCAGGAAACTAGACTACAGTATTCAAATTAGTAAACTATTCTACGAGAGGTTTATTCAAGGTGAAACAATCTCCCTATTCTCTCCTCACGACGTTCCTGGTCTTTATGATGCCTTTGGGACTGATGATTTTGATCTACTTTACACCAAGTACGAACAGGATAAATCGATCCCTAGAAGGACTGTCTCCGCCAACGAGATTATCCTCTCCTTACTAAAAGAAAGAGCAGAGACTGGTCGTATTTACATTATGAATATCGACCACTGTAACAGTCACAGTTCGTTCAAAGACAAGGTTAATATGTCTAACCTATGTCAAGAGATTACACTGCCCACAGACCCGATTTCACACATCGATGACGATGGTGGAGAGATCGCATTGTGTATCCTATCTGCAATCAATGTAGGTAAACTTCGTAACCTCAATGAGATGGAGGAACTATGTGATCTTGCAGTCCGTGGACTAGAAGAACTTATTGATTATCAAAAGTATCCTGTGAAGGCAGCAGAGCGTTCTACTCTTGCACGTCGTTCACTTGGTGTTGGTTATATTGGTCTTGCACATTACCTTGCTAAGAATGGATTTAAGTATGATGATCAGGGTGCATATGACATCGTTCATCAACTAACTGAGTCCTTCCAATACAACCTTCTCAAGGCATCTAATGCTATTGCAATGGAGAAAGGACCGTGTGATGCATTCCAACACACAAAGTATGCAGATGGAATTTTTCCTATCGATACATATAAGAGTGAGGTAGATGAAATAACATCGGTAGAACTTGCTTATGATTGGGAAGGTCTTAGGAATTCTGTTAAAGAGCACGGTCTAAGACACAGTACACTGTCCGCTCAAATGCCAAGCGAGAGCAGTTCGGTAGTGTCAAATGCTACTAATGGAATTGAACCACCCAGAGATTATCTTTCTATTAAGAAATCAAAGAAAGGTCCACTTAAGCAAATTGTACCAGGGTTTCCATACCTAAAAAATAAATACACCCTCCTATGGGATATGCCTTCTAATGAAGGTTACATAAAAATTGTCGCCGTGATGCAAAAGTTCTTCGACCAAGCAATCTCAGGCAACTGGAGTTATAATCCAGGTAATTATGATAATAACGAAGTACCTTCTTCCGTTATGGCAATGGACCTATTGACAACCTACAAATACGGTTGGAAGACAAGTTACTATCATAACACTTATGATAATAAGAAAGATGGTGAAGAAGAACCAACCACATCAACATCACAAGTTGATCAACTAGTAAACGAACTTTTGGAGGCAGAGGAAGACTGTGACAGTTGCAAAGTTTAAGATCTCAACTGGTGGGAACGATCCACGACAGCGCAAAGGCATTGAGAACGTAACAGTTTTCAATCAAGCACAACACGACACAACAAAACAACCTATGTTCTTTGGACAACCCTTGGGTGTTCAGAGATACGACGGAGCAAAGTATCCAGTCTTTGATAGACTGACTAACTCCCAACTTGGTTTCTTCTGGAGACCCGAAGAGGTCTCACTTCAGAAGGACAGATCCGATTTTCAATCTTTATCTGATGCACAAAAACACATCTTCACATCAAACCTCCGATACCAGATCCTCCTTGACTCCGTACAAGGTCGTGGTCCTGGTCTTGCTTTCATTCCTTATTGCTCTCTACCCGAGTTAGAATCTGCTATGATTGCGTGGGAGTTTATGGAAATGATCCACTCTAGATCCTACACGTACATCATTAAAAATGTTTATGCAAACCCTGAGCAGATTTTTGATACTATTCTTGATGACGAGAAGATCATCGCTCGTGCCAAATCTGTTACTGAAGCGTATGATGAGTTCATCAACTTTGCTCAGCAATGGGGACAAGGTAACTGGTGGAAAGAAGGTTGGAGAGATTCACCGTCTGCATCTTGGGAGAAGAAAGAACTTAAGCGCAGACTTTATAGAGCAATTATGAATGTGAATATCCTTGAGGGTATTCGTTTCTATGTTTCATTTGCTTGTTCTTTTGGGTTCGGTGAACTCAAGAAGATGGAAGGATCTGCAAAGATCATTTCTCTTATTGCACGTGATGAGTCACAGCACCTTGTGATTACACAAAACATCATTAACAACTGGAGGAAAGGTGATGATCCTGATATGCTAGAGATCATCGACGAAGAGAAAGGTAACGTTATCGAGATGTTCGAGCGTTGCGTAAACGAAGAGAAAGACTGGGCAGAGTATCTATTCAAAGAAGGATCTATGATCGGACTCAATGCCAAACTTCTTACTCAGTATGTGAAATGGATCGCTAATAGAAGAATGAAAACTATTGGCATCGATCCAATCTATGATGTACCTGCTAGAAACAATCCTCTTCCTTGGACTAATCATTGGTTGAACTCTAAAGGTCAACAGAATGCACCACAGGAAACAGAGATTGAATCATATGTTGTTGGTGCAATCAAACAGGACATCAAGAAAGATACGTTCTCTGGATTCAAACTTTAACTATGTTTATTGGTGATGTCCCGACCTCTGTGTCGGAACCCATCAAGGCAAGACTATTGAATAGTCCTTATTGGCCTTGGTATATGATTACTGAAACCACAGGGTATGACCCTAAGTTCAACGATTCTATCCCCGATGAAATGTCGGGGGAGGATCCCCAATTTCAACACACAGTTGTAAACAACCACGGAGAAATCGCATCCCAACACGCTTGGGATATTGTGGTTGAACCACTGTGGAAATATATTCAAGAGAATTACGATGCTGAACTTGGAGACTTTGAAAAGTTCAGACGTATCAAGATCAATCTATTAACAAAGAAAGAGTCTAAGCATCTATACCACACACCACACGTTGATTATGATTTTCCTCATACAACGCTGTTGTATTATGTGAATGACTCGGATGGTCCTACCTTCTTCTTCAATGAGAAGTACGATGGGTCACGAAAGAAACTGACGCTGAAAGAAAAGATCGAACCACGTCAAGGTAGGTTTATTATCTTTGACGGTCATACTTTTCACGCAAGCAGTAATCCGCAGTACAACGATTACAGATGCATAATCAACTTAAATTACATCTCAAGTTCCTCAGGCAACTTAAGCGGGATCTTAAACGAGATAAAGGTATAGGTGTATCGAGAAGTTCATACCGTAACAACCGTTACAAAAAGAAAAATATTGCTAAATAGATCTGGGTATGCTAACATACCTTTACGTTCATCCTCTCATCAGAGTGGACGCAAGTAAGTCGCGGAACGGAGCGTTCATCCCACTATGTTAATGCACTTGTTGTTATTAATGTACACGGACATTCATTGTTCGGATGCCCTTGGAATTATCCAAAGAGTCGTGGACAATGATAGACTCAGCAACGCTGAGAAAGTCGAATTGGTACAGGTTATTCAAGAGGCAACTCCTGACTGTACTTGGGACGCATACGACTGAAGGAACGGGGCAAAAATCCCTACTACTTTGGAGTAAACCAATGACAACCATTACTTATCGTGGCGTCAAGTATGACGCTGAGCAGTACAAAGCAAAGGTACTTGCCGAGGCAGATCAAATTCGTAATCACGAAATGATGTACCGTGGAATTAAGGTCGAGCGTAAGTTCGCCTCCAAGTCCTAAGCAAGCAAATTTGTTGAGTTTAAGACCCTTCACAGGGTCTTTTTTTATGCTAGGATATATAATACAAGAAATTATGTGAGGTACTGCTGAATGAAGATCTTTTTAGATTGTTCAGACCCCGAACTTATCCAACACGCGATGGAGACTAACCTCATCGACGGTGTTACAACTAACCCTTCTCTTATGCTTAAGGCAGGGAGGAATCCAAGAGACGTTATTCAAGAGATCAGTGATCTATTCTCTTGGGATGCTTCAATTTCAGCAGAGGTTATGGGTGATACTGCTGAGGAAATGCTCGAAGCAGCAAACGAATATTTTAGTATTGCACCCAACGTTACTATCAAACTACCCTGCACACGTGAAGGATTGATCGCCTGTGGTGATCTGTCTGCAGATGGTATCAGTACAAACGTTACACTAATCTTCTCAGTCGCACAAGCGATCCTCGCTGCAAAGGCAGGAGCATCTATGATGTCTCCGTTTGTTGGCAGACTGAATGACAATTCTTTCTCAGGTATTGCACTGGTCCAAGCGATCTCTAGAGTCTATCGTTTGCATAACGTAGAGACTGAGATCCTCGCTGCATCTGTACGCGAAGTGAACCACGTAGCACGTTGCTTTGATGCAGGAGCAGACATTGTGACTATGCCATATGAAGTCTTCGAGAAAATGTACAAGCACATTCTCACACAGAATGGTCTTGAGAGGTTCGAGAACGACTGGGCAAAACTTCAAGAAGAATTACACATAGACGAATGAACATCTGGAAACAGAAAGTAAAAATTCCTGAGGTTGGCGAGGTCTTCGTGGAAGCGGAGACCAAGTTTCCTTGGGAAGTTAAGGGACATATTGAGCGTATCCTCAAATTAGACTATGGGGTTGACACATTTGATATAATAGGAGCACCAGAAAAAATTGGTACTCAAAAATGATTTACGTTAAAGCACTGCTGCTTTTCGGATTCATCAGTATTTTTTGTTATTGGGGTCTGACCTCAGCATATCCAACATCTTATGCATAAAAGAAATCTCAAAGTCTTAATAGAAGACATCGAAAGAGCACTGGCAGCATTAAAATCTGAAGTGTATTCAGACACTGCTGCATACAGTATAAGTAGTGATAGTGATAAGACTACTACTTACCTTGACATCAACGACGAAGACGGACTCTGCGATTGATTATGAAAACCCCTGGATTTTTAACGGACTCCCTTTTTTATCTGAGAGCATTGACAATAATTTCGGTTTTGTCTATCGGATTACAAATATTGAATCGGGTCGGGAATACATTGGAAGAAAATACTTCTGGCAGAAACGAAAACCTAGAGGTAAGAGTCGGAGAGTTACAAGTGAAAGCGACTGGAAAAAATACTACGGATCGTGTCCTGAACTTACTCTTGATGTTAAGCGACTTGGTAGAGATCGATTTAGAAGAGAGATCCTATCCCTACACCCCACCGTTGGACAGACAAACTTTGCAGAAACTAGAGAACTCTTCATTAGAGGTGTCCTTACCGAAGCAAGAGAGGATGGAACACCCCACTATTACAACTCCAACATTCTAGGACGGTACTACAGGAAAGATTATTTTCCGTACCCCTTGACAGAGGATCAAAAGTGATATATAGTATCACCTGTAGTTCACTCAAGAACAATGAACGACTATCTGGACGACTTTGCTTCAGACAATCTGTTTCTCAATTCTACAATGGAGATCTTGATTGATAAGATGCACGAGTATCTTGACAAGAATGAACTACACAAAGCAGAAATCATCGCAAGTAAGATCGCTGAACTAGACCAATAGTTTAGTTGGGTCAGTAGCACAGTGGATTAGTGCAACTGCCTTCTAAGCAGTCGGTCGCAGGTTCGAATCCTGCCTGACCCGTTCCCCTTATGGGGAGTTAGTCTAGTTCGAGGTAAACAAATGCCTATCAGTAAGAGTGATCTCTCATACTTGAGGGATGTTGTCAACGGAGATGTTGCGTTAGATCAGGAGAACCCCTGCCTTTTCCAACGTCTGTTCAAATATTATGAGTCAAGTGGAGTCCAGTTCTTTGGAGACCCAGATGAGGACTATGAACTATTGGTTGACAATCTTGCTCTAGACATCGGGTTCACTTACTAAAGTGGCACACAGACCTCCGCAAGGGGGTCTTTTCATATGTTACGATAAGTTCAGTTGATTTTTAATTATGGATGTTGTTTTAGAACGGTTCCCATACCGTTACGTCACTTGTGGTTTACTTGAGATCAATGGTAAACCTGACTGCCGTATTCAAAAGTTTAATGAGTACACTCGTCGCTACAACGATATGTACTTCTGCGATAACCAAGATCAGATGATGCTTGCTATCGAAGATCCTGATTACACCAAGTGGTTAGACCCTGCAGGTGTACCGTGCTACGAAAATGACACAGTTTCGGTACAGAAATAACCGTATTTATATGGGGGGTTGACAGAAGTTTACAAAATGATATATAATTGTAACAGTTCTTAATAAACAAACAGGACGGACTTTCAAATGACCACTATCACAGAAGAAGGCGGACGCCAAAATATGTTCGCTAAAGAACCACCAATGAGGTTGGTTGACGTTTCAGTTACACACAATGAGAGAGCAGAATTGCTCAATGGAAGACTAGCAATGATTGGTCTTACAACTGGATTCATTTCCTACATTGCCACTGGTAATTTCTTCTTCTTTGGTATCCTTGGATTCTAAAGTTATGATTTATCAAATCACCTTCCTCTGTGTACTAGGTTACACAGCAATAAACGGACTACCTTTCGTATTTTCTTAATCACCCTATCGGAGAACTCAAATGACACCAGAAGCAGAAAGATTTAATGGTTGGGCAGCAATGCTCGGTTTCGTAGCAGCAGTCGGTGCTTACGCAGCAACAGGACAAATCATCCCAGGCATTTTCTAAATGAAACGCTACCCAGTACCCTTTAGATTTGTACCCTACATCTTTATGGTGGCACTGGGTGCAAGTACACTAACCTCTACCGTTTTAGTCTAATGACAAACAGAAACATTTTCGTGAAGGCAAACGGACGTGCAGCAATGATGGGATTCATCACAATCTGCACAGTATATGCATTCACAGGTCAACTACTACCAGGAATTTACTAATGAGAACAAAATCACAATTCTCTGTTCCTCAGCAACCAGTGGCACAAGCAAAGGCAATCGCCATCGAACCACAAAAGCAATGGGCAGAAACTTGGAATGGCAGAATCGCAATGCTCGGTTTGATCGCAGCAGCGTGTTCTGATTTGTTAACAGGACATATGTTCTTCGGATTATTCTGATAGAATAAATACGTTCAGTTCAAAATTTTATACTATGGCACCGAACCCTGATGCGCTCTGGGAAGATATGAGTAAACTCAACTCTCTTTATGAAGAATTGTGTTGGGAACCAGAGGATGAGTTAGAGTTCGGTCTTGCTGTGGTAGACTCTAAGCAAGTCATCGTTATTCGAAACAAAGATCAATGATCGAGTTCATCTGTGCAACGTGTTCTTTCAACGAATCCAAAGCATTAGAGTACCTTCAGAAGCGTCAAAGGATTACAGATCCTCTGGCGCTTTCTGTCGTTATGGCAAACATCAAACAGGAATCTAACTTCACCCCTAATATCTGTGAGGGAGGAGCACGAGTGCCCTATCAAGATTGTCATCGTGGTGGGTACGGTCTGATTCAATGGACAACCTTGTCACGCTACAACGGACTCGGAAACTTTTGTAAGAAGTACGGACTTGATCCTTCTACATTCGAAGGACAGTTACGTTATATGTCTAACGAAAATCAATTTCAACAAGCACTACTGACTTGGCAGATCCCTGGTCAGTCCTACACTGCCTACCACAACGCAGCGTACAGGTGGTTAGGATGGGGTATCGAAGGACCAAGGAAAACATATACATATAATTACTTGGATCGACTTCAGAAAGTCTCCGTAAATGAAATCAAAGTTCAGTCTACAAGTTCAAATCAAAGACGAGTGGGTTACATTGAAACGCTACTCGGGTTTGTCGGAATTAAAGTCTAATTTTTATACAAAGGTTTGCGAAATGGCAGAACCTTATGTACCATACTATTGTAATGTTAGGGCAATTCCAGATGGCAATTAATGATTGGAGATACTCCGACGAAATGATGGAGTACAGAAGCAAAATGCTACAAGAGTGTATTAGATGGCGAGGAGAACTCACCAACAAACACTATGACTTTTGCGATTGGGTTATGAGTAGTGGACTTTATAAGAGACTCTTGGAGTTAGAAGATAATGAAGAGATATTTACGTCAGAATTATCAGCACTCTATCTAGAATACTACTATGAAACAACTATCAACAAAGAAGGTAGCAAAGAATACTATTATACGAGCGATGAAACACCCTGAGCAATACACTCAGGAAGAGATTAATTTTGCCTTCGCGACCCTACGTCACATCAAGGCACAAAAGGCACAAAAGAAACTGGCACAAGGGGTTGACAAATCTTGAACCTGTCAGGTATTATATATACTGTTGAATGTTACGGAATGTAAACATTTACATATACTTCCTCTCCGCAAACCGAGACCTATAGGGAGGTTAAACGAGTCTCTAATACCTATCCCCGAGGGTGGGATATGGAATATTACCTTCACTGTTCCCTGCAGTATTACATACCCTTTATTTTCAATGTCTAGTACAACTATTGTTTCAAGACAGTCGCAAGAGTCCAACTGGGAAAGATTTTGCCAGTGGGTCACAAGCACAGACAACCGTCTTTATGTCGGTTGGTTCGGCGTCCTTATGATTCCTTGCTTGCTTGCTGCTGCTATTTGCTTCACTATCGCTTTCATCGCTGCTCCTGCTGTGGACATCGATGGAATCAGAGAACCTGTTGCAGGTTCGTTGCTTTACGGTAACAACATCATCTCTGGTGCTGTTGTTCCTAGTTCAAACGCTATTGGTCTTCACTTCTACCCTATGTGGGAAGCAGCAAGTGTTGACGAATGGTTATACAACGGTGGTCCTTACCAACTGGTTGTATTCCACTTCCTAATTGGTATCTCTGCATATGCAGGTCGCCAGTGGGAACTTTCATACCGTCTTGGTATGCGTCCTTGGATCTTCGTTGCATACTCTGCACCTGTGTCTGCTGCTATGGCAGTATTCCTTGTGTATCCTTTCGGTCAGGGTTCTTTCTCTGATGGTATGCCACTCGGTATCTCTGGTACATTTAACTTTATGTTCGTGTTCCAAGCAGAGCACAACATCCTAATGCACCCATTCCATATGCTTGGAGTAGCAGGTGTGTTCGGAGGTTCACTCTTCTCTGCAATGCACGGTTCACTTGTTACTTCTTCACTCATTCGTGAAACCACTGAGCAAGAGTCTCAGAACTATGGTTACAAGTTTGGTCAAGAAGAAGAGACATACAACATCGTTGCTGCTCACGGATACTTCGGTAGACTCATCTTCCAATACGCATCTTTCAACAACTCAAGATCGCTTCACTTCTTCCTTGCTGCCTGGCCAGTGATTGGGATTTGGTGCGCTTCAATGGGTATTTCCACAATGGCATTCAACTTGAATGGTTTCAACTTTAACCAGTCAGTTGTTGACAATGGTGGTAAGATCGTACCTACTTGGGCAGATGTTCTTAACCGTGCCAACCTTGGTATGGAAGTTATGCACGAAAGAAATGCACACAACTTCCCACTTGATCTCGCTGCTGCCGAGACTACTTCTGTCGCTCTAGTTGCTCCTAGCATCGGTTGATAAGAAGTCTGTAATATGCTATTATAAAGGGACCTTAATGGTCCCTTTTTTTATGCCAAAAAAACTATGGGATGTCTGGAAGTATTCACTAGGAAGTTTTTCTGATGACAAGACAGAGAAATATGATAACTACGTGGTTGTGGTACGGACTATTCTATTTCTCAGTTACCTTGTCACTAATTGTTTTATTGTTAGCGGAGTGATTCGACATTGGAACCCTCCCGAAGAGTCTACTAAATATATTGACGAGACTATACTATTAGATGGCAGTAGGAAACAATCATTGGTTTGAACGAAACTGTGACCCGTCAGATGTAGAGCAACAGGAAGAAGTTGTTCAGTCTGGTGGTGGAAATACAGGTTCTCCCAGTGGTGGTTCAGCACCTAATACTCTTGCTGCTGCAGTAGAGACACTACTTGGTCAGTGTTATGGAGACCAAGGAACATTAACTAAGGATAACTTTCCTGATCTGGAGGTGGAACCTCTACCCCCACCACAGTATATTAATTGGGGACCTATCCTTGACACTATTCTAGGTACTGGATCTGATGTACCTGACACTAGAGATATACAAGTAGATTTTGATATTGGACGAGACGAAGACGGTGGTGATGTATGTTTCTCACCTGACGGTACGACCAATGAATCTAGGGAGACTGTAGATTGTGATAAAGGAACTCAACCTGAGATAGAAAAGTGTATCCAGAATCATTTGGACTGTTTCTTCAGACCTTATGTTGGTGGTGCTTGGAAACCTCCTCAGGCAGACTGTGAATCATTTGTGCCTGCAGCAATGTATGGTACAACAAATAAGATATGTGTCAGAAACTGTGTGACAAAGAGAGACCCCATCTATCTGATGAAGAAGGGAATGTCTGGAACTGGTTCTGCTATATTCAATGGTCCTAATACACTGACTGTAACTGGTAACGTATCACAAACTATCAGTTTAGAATTCCAATGGGATGATAATCCTAGGACAGCAGGTACTGCAGTAGATCAGATTACTGTAGGTGGTACTACATTTACTAGGAGTGGAGAGAAAGGAAAACAAACAGAGGTACTTACACTTGGTGCAGGAGATTACTCTATACAGTATCAAGGTCTGTCAGGTTCTGGATACCAGATTGATAACAATGCAGGGTATGGTACAAACAAATCCATTATGTACAAAGACAATGATGGTAACGATGCCAACGCTAGATTCTCTATCCTAGGTAACAATAATCTAGGTAGAGATCATCGCTATGGAACAAGTGATATACCTGATGCAGGATACCAACTGGCAGGTGCTGCTTGGTTTGCAAACCTCCTACCCTCTGAGACATCGCGCAGTGTGCCTGTGTACAGGACGTTCTCTGCTTCAGCACAAGACACTATGCTGACGTCAAACATCACTGGAGAGGCAGGTGACCTTGACGCAGGCGGTTACCAACCACGTGATGAGGTCTTGTTCTATGGGTATAGAGAGGCAGAAGATATGACATCCGAACTGATGGAGGGTGAGGAACCTGCACCACTCTATCGTTACTATAGTTTTGCAGGACAAGATCATAAGTATTCTATTGAACCACTTGGTAATGTAGCGAACGCACCAAATCTTCAGAACAATATCTTTAGGTTTGAAACCCAGGCAGAAAGTGCACTTAAGATTCAACTTACTTGCCGACGTGGTAGTGCAGCATATGATAATGCTTTTGGATGGTATGTTACAGATGAAAACAACGTGCCTATTGCAGGTAGAGTTCTGTTAGCAAATGTGACTGACGCATCTGGAACATTCCATAGGAAGATTGATAAGGATCTAATCAATTCTTATATGCCTTGCAACCTTGGGTTCTTTATGATTCCTGATGGTGGTTCTAATGGTGCATCTGATAATCAAGACGTCACATTCTCAGCACACAACAATCAGTTTGGTGATGGGTACACAAACAATCAGGGCATCGGTACACACTCTAGTCAGAAAAATTATGTGTACTTCTCAGACAGAAGATTAAACCCTCAAAAGAAGGATATGACTAAGTGGCCAGATAATATTTGGCAATATTGGGAGGACTTATTTGCAGGTGATGATGACTATAACGATGTTCGTATATCATATCGTGTAGGTTATGGTGATAGTGAATATTACTATGAAGGTATCGAGTGTTATGTGTTCTCTCGACCTGCACAACCTGTGTTCGCAAACATCGAGGTGAATGATGACTGTGAAAAGAAAGCATTCCGTAAAGGATCATTTGTTGATGCAACTCTTACACGTACAGAGTGTGGTTCATATCACGAACATCCTAAGACAGGTGCTGACACGTGGGACTGTGGTAAATGTACTGGACATTATGCGAACAGTAAGAACAGAGTACAGAAAGTAAAGATCGCACGTGATGCAACGTTTACTATCAGATCGCACGGTGGAATGACTGCAGGGTATGGTGACTGTACTAAGTTCACTTGGAAACTCAAGGTAAATGGCAACACAATCTACACAGAGCAGTCATTGGTATCTGAATGGAGACAGATTGGTTCAGTGTTGCATACCTTTAATGTAGAGAAGGGTGACAACTTGGTGTTCAAGATCGAGAGCATCGATGCAGGACATTACAACGGTAAAGTTTCACCTGCATTTGCTATTAGAGATGAAGGCACTGGTGATTACATAAACACGTGGACAGTCAATCTACTCACACAATCTCACAACTATCAGACTGAGAGCAGAGATCAGGCAGAGGGTCAACCACAATCAGGTCCTGAGATTACTGAACCTTGTGGTTTGCCTATCAGTGGTGACTTGTGGTGTTGGGAGAAATCTCCAGACGATGATGACTTCCCAGTCAAAACAGACTACACAACTGTCATCACTAACAGAGTTGTGAATCAGTCAGCAGTCCTTCCTTTAGATGCTTACGACAAAGCAGCAGCAAGGATCAGGGTTATTAATGGTAAAGATGTATATTCTATGTCAGATAATGACACAGGGTTCGTTGATGTCGTTGCGAAGAATGGATTCTCACTTAGACTCAAGTACACAGTGATCGAGGCAGAGAATGCTTACGTTGACTGGTCTGTTGATAGTGTTGAAGACTGGGGTAGTGGTGGTTTTAGATTGAATGAAGAGATTGATTTGATCTTTGACGATCAAGATGAATTTTTTGACGAGCAAGATGAAGACTGGAGTGGTCCTACTCATTCCAAGTTAGGATTCAGAGTGACTGCAATCAACGAGGACCAGTGTCAAGCAGTGACTGAAACACAGGGTATGGTTCAAGACCTTGCTCTTGGTAGTTACTCTGACATCACAGTCCCTAGACAACCTGAGCAACTGGTGGTTAACAACCGTAGTGTCACTGGTGCAGAGTACATAGTTAATATGAATGAGATCTTCCAGAGTTTCTTCCTGTATGACAACGGTAATGCCACATCATTCCACCAGTATTGGTTAGAACAACAAACTCTAGGGAACGATGTTGTGTTTAATACCGACTACTATGACGACACTGACAAAGGATTGTTCTTCAGATTGAAGATCAGAGTTACACGTCAGGGTCAACATAACTCTGGAGACACATATAAGTTTGACAGATATGGATGGTTCGGTAACGTAAGCATATCAAATGTGTATAGTTACGGTAAGAGATACGAGAAGGAAGATGTTATGAATATTCAATGGCCACCAAGGGAGTTACAATTCTCCACTGGTGATAGACCATCATCACCATACTTCCCCAGTCAAAAGAACCTACCAAAGAAAGTTCTTGTGAAGGATGCAACGACCGCTAGATATAAACGTAACGCTAGGATGGCACTGTTCCAACAAATGCACGACAAAACAAGCAACCTGTGGTATAGTAATAGGACGCTTTATCAACCCACACAGATAAGGCAATTTAACATTATAATAAAGGATACTGACTGATGGACTATTGGGATCGCCGTTTTCTAAAATCTAGGATGGAACTGGATGCCATTAAAGGGGCACTCAAGTCTGGAGATGGACAGAAAGCAGCGAAGAAACTTAAAAAAATCCGAAAGTTCTTCAAGTCACCTCTCGGTGAAGTTGCCAGATTAGACAACTCACTATATAATGTTAAGGAATCAACACAGGAGACATTGGATGGCGACCAAGGATCAACAACTACGGGGGATGACTCTGCTACTGGAGAGTCTGCACAAACCTGACACTGCATTAAGGAACTGTGCACACAATCAACAGTGCTTCAATGAACTTATGGGTTACCGTGACGAGTTGATCGAGTATTGTGCAAACAAATTGAGGGAGATCAATGATCAACCTTGATGAATACTACCATTCCTACCTGACAGACAGGGCAAAGAAGTTCCGTATTGATGGTGTGGAGGAATCTATCGTGTCCTATGGGTATCACTGTGATGGTTCAGATATAACAGGACATTACGTGTTGACAGATAACTATCGTTTGGTGTATGATCGCTCTGGACATTTCAAATACAAGGAGAAGTGGTCGAGTGATCGATGAGAACATATGTTCTTTCCGTTACACAATGAAATAATTTGTGTATAAATAACCATTCGTGCTCGAAGCGTATCGTAAACACGAATTGTCCACACTATTAAATTAAGGAGATTTAACTCAAAATGATTAAAACTGCATTCGCTGCTCTTGCTGCAGCATCCGCTATTGCTGCCCCATCTGCTGTCCTTGCAGGTCCATATGTCAACGTAGAAACCAACGCAGGTTGGTCAGGATCCGATTACACTGGCGCTACGACAGATCTTCACGTAGGGTACGAAGGTGTAACAGGTGCTGCATCATACTATGTGCAAGCAGGTCCTAGTCTGATCTCAACTGACGGTGCAGATGGTAAGACTGAATTCTCTGGTAAAGGAGGACTTGGTGTTGCTGTATCTGAAGCAGTTGGAGTCTACGGCGAAGTTTCATTCTTGACTGACGACGTTAAAGACACAGCATTCGGTGGAAAATTGGGTGTAAAATACGCTTTCTAATTCTGTCTGCTATACTAGATACTAGGGAGCACTCGCTCCCTTTTTTATTCTCTAAAATTATGCCAAGTAATACTATCATCTACACTCGTGATGGATGTCCCTTTTGCACCAAGATTAAGAAACTATATGAGATGAAGGGGTGGAAGTTTCAAGAACAGAAACTTGATGTGAACTTTACTCGCCCACAATTCTGGGATGAGTTCGGTAGATCTGCTACATTTCCTCAGTTAATTGTTGATGGAAAGAAGACGGGCGGTTGTAACGAAACAATCGGGGAGTTTAGATCCCAAGGTCTTCTATAAATACTTTTAGCGATATAGGAGGTCTCATTTTTATCCCTTTGTACACCTTACTTGGAGAGACCAATGGTCACAGCATTATATGTCTTCGCAATCATCGGAGCGTTCCTCATCGGGGGACTTGTTATGTGGGTAGCGAAAGATTATGTTGATGCTTACATTGACAACGCTGCCTATGCCAAGGCAATCATCCATCCAGAAATGCTAGACGAGGACGGCAATATAGATCATTCCGAACTGCTCTATTTGCGTTTCACTGATAATGATGATATACTAGATGCTGAAGATGACGACTAAGTTATGATCCTGGTCGATATGAATCAGGTAATGATCGCTAACCTTATGGTTAGTTTGACACAATCTGAAGAACTACAGGAAGGACTAGTCCGCCATATGATTCTGAACTCACTGCGAAATTATCGCCACGAGTTTCGGAAAGAGTACGGCGAACTAGTCCTTTGTTATGACAGCAAACACTACTGGAGACGTGAATACTTTCCGTACTATAAAGGTACACGAAAGAAAGATAGAGAGAAGTCTAAACACAACTGGAACAACATCTTCGAACTACTAAACAAACTTAAAGATGAGTTTAGAGAAGCACTTCCATACAAAGTGGTTGAGGTTGATGGTGCTGAGGCAGATGACATCATTGCAGTTATTGTTAAGGACCAAGGTCTGAAGAACATAAGACTGCAAAACAATATGCAACCTGCTCAGAAGGTCTTGATTCTCTCAGGAGATAAAGACTTCATTCAACTCCAACGTTTTAGATTTGTCACTCAGTACAATCCTTGTCTGAAGAAGTGGGTCAACGGTATAGACCCTCACATCTACCTCTCTGAGCACATCCTCAAAGGCGACAGGAGCGACGGAATCCCCAACGTCCTGTCAGACGACACTTGCCTTACAGAAGGACGCAGACAGCGCCCCCTAGCACGCAAGAAGATTGATGTATGGGTTCAAAATCTTGACTACATCCCTGAGGAAAGCAAAAAGAACTACGAAAGGAACAAAACTCTGGTAGACTTTTCTTGTATCCCAAAAGAGGTGGAAGAAAAGATTATAGATAACTATGAGAGTTTTAATCCTCCCGCACGAAAATATGTGTGGAAGTACCTTGTAGAAAACGAACTAAATGATTTGCTCCAATCAATAGGAGACTTTTAACTATGGCATTCAAACTTATGATCTCTGAAATTCTGCAGAAAGCACACAACGCTAAGACAAAAGCAGAGAAGGTGAAAATCCTTCAACAAAATAACTCACAGGCACTCAGGTCATTGTTCATCTGGAACTTTGATGATAGTGTAGAGTCTATTGTACCCGCAGGTGATGTACCTTACACACCTAACGATGCACCCCAAGGCACAGAGCATACTCTTCTAGAGAAAGAGGGACGCAAGTTCTTCTACTTCATCAAGGGTGGTGCTGAGAATGTACCACGTATGCAACGTGAGAATATGTTCATTCAAATGTGTGAAGGGTTGTACAAAGATGAGGCAGAGGTTCTTTGTCTTGTAAAGGACAAGAAACTGCACAAGAAATACCGTATCACAAAGAACGTGGTGTCGGAAGCATTCCCTAGTATCAACTGGGGCAACCGTGGTGCTAATGCAAACCCTGTACCTCAGTAATGAAATTCATCAAAGAAAACGCAAAACTTGAGGACGCACAACAGCGCGACCTTCCAAACAATTCTTACATCGTCACGTATCTTGACGAGCAAGACAACCCAAAATATGATATAGTGATGGGAGGACAAGTCGAAACCTTTGACCATTACTACGACAAATACAAGAAGAAATTCAAAGGATTTGTACAAACACAAGGAAGAATTTCACCTAAACTATGGAATCCGAATCCAACCCCACCAAACCCACCTGGAAAGAAAAAATGATCTATAAAATGGATCTCGATAAGAAGATTCATAAACCAGATCAACCAGAGTATGAGGTTACCCCCGAAGACGTAGGAAAATTCATTGGAGTTTTCCTTCTCGGACCATTACTTTTGATGGTATGTTGGAATGGTTTAATGCCTTACCTATTTGGTTTGAAATCATTAAACTATCTCCACGCATTTTGTATGATTGTTTTAACGAGGTTTATTACTAGTAGTGACTAAAGATTTAACTAAAGTATGCCTAGTCTCTGTCACACCTGACGCTGAAAAGACTATTGGATACATCGCTCGCGTGAGTAATCCTAAGAACCAAGAGAACCCTAACGTAGCAGGGTTACTTAGATACTGTATCAAGCACGGACACTGGTCTGTATTTGAGCAAGCAAGTATGACTCTTGAGATTACTACATCACGTGCCATCGCTGCTCAGATTCTGAGACATCGTTCTTTTACATTCCAAGAGTTTTCGCAACGCTACGCGGAGGTTCAGAATAATATTCCTTTGTTTGCACTACGCAGACAGGACACTAAGAACAGACAGAACAGCATCGATGATGTTGATGATTTCACTAAACAAAAGTATGAGATCTTAATCAACAAACATTTTGATGAAGCAATGAATCTCTACAAACAAATGGTAGATGATGGTATTGCTAAGGAGTGTGCACGGTTTGTATTGCCTTTGGCAACACCAACTAAACTGTATATGACAGGTAATCTAAGAAATTGGATTCATTATATTCAGTTGCGTGAAAAGAATGGTACTCAGTTAGAGCATAAGCAAATCGCTGATACTGTTAAGCAACACTTCATTTGTAACTTCCCAGTGATCTCTAGTGCACTTGAGTGGTGTCCCGAAGATGACTGTGGTTGCCCTGATGATTCTTATGCTGCCGACCTACAACCCTGCCTTAGGATAGACTAATGCCAACCTACGATTGGAGAAACAAAGAGACTGGAGAGATCATCACTAACTCGATGAAGATCGCAGATCTCGATAAATATAAAGAAGAGCATCCCGAGTTAGAAAGATACTTCGGGGACCAAAACAACGGTACTGTCTATGGTAAACCCAAACAGTCTCAAGGTTTCAAAGAAGTGATGTCTAAAATCCAAGCAGACCATCCTACAGCGAACCTCAGTAGATTCACCTAAATTATGCCACAACGCAAGAGAAAGACCCCAGTACAATCCTTTTCACGCTCAGCGAAACAGATGAGAAGAAAGAAACCAATTAATCTGGAACATCTTAAGACCATTGAACCCATCACTCCTAATCAGGAGAGGGTTTTTAAGTCTTATGGTGAGGGTAAGAACCTATGCTTACACGGTGCTGCAGGTACTGGTAAAACATTTATCAGTTTGTATATGGCACTGAAGGAGGTTCTAGAACCATCCAATAATTATGAGAAGGTTTATATGGTTAGATCTCTTGTGCCTACTAGGGAGATTGGATTCCTCCCAGGTGACCACGAAGACAAGTCTAACCTGTACCAGATTCCTTATAAGAATATGGTAAAGTATATGTTCGAGATGCCAGATGATGCTGCATTCGAAATGCTTTACGATAATCTTAGAGCACAGGAGACTGTATCATTCTGGTCAACATCATTCATCCGTGGTGTCACGATGGATAATTGTATTGTCATCGTTGATGAGTTCAGTAACTTGAACTTTCACGAATTAGATAGTATAATTACAAGGGTGGGAGAGAACTGTAAGATCATCTTCGCAGGTGACTACACACAGTCTGACCTCATCAAAACAAATGAGAAGAACGGTGTCCTAGATTTTATGAAGATCATTCAGACTATGAGTTCGTTTGATTGCGTAGAATTTGGTATCGAAGACATCGTACGATCAGGTTTGGTACGCGAGTATCTAATCAGCAAAATCAATCTTGGTTTTTAATTATGTTTAATCTAGTGGGACCTCCAGTTCCACTGACTGAAATGAATGCCGTTACTAAAACCAACGGTCTTCGTCTTTATGAAGTTGGTGAAGGCAAATGGTATCCATCTGTCACTACAGTCACTAGTCATCGTACTAAGGACAAAATTATGAAGTGGCGGAAGCGTGTCGGAGAGGCAGAAGCGAATAAGATTTCTGGTCGTGCTTCATCACGTGGCAATAAGTTTCATAGTATGGTAGAATGTTACTTGAAGAATGAAACTGTCAAGTTTGATGATAAGAATCCTCTTGCATCTTTTTTATTTAAGACCGCCAAGGATACACTCAAGAACATTAACAACATTCATCTTCTAGAGAGTCCTCTCTTTAGTGATCATCTATGTATTGCAGGTCGAGTAGACTGTGTTGCTGAGTACAACGGTGAACTAGCAATCATCGATTTCAAAACTTCTACTAAACCTAAAAAACTAAACTGGATTGAGAACTATTTTGTTCAAGAAACTGCATACGCTGTGATGTATTACGAGCGGTGTGGTGTCAAGGTTGATAAGATTGTAACCCTTATCGCCACTGAAGAAGGAGGTATGCAGGTCATTGAGAAATATGATCTGGACTATTACTATCAATTACTTCTCGAATACATCAACGATTTTATGCAGTCTAAACTACAATGAAAGAATACAAAGACAAATTTATGACCCAAGCGAAATTCTCCGCTGCCGTGGAAGACGTTGTTAAGAACAGCAACGGACTTGTTAACTATATCGATGCTGTCATTGTTGTCTGTGATGATCTTGACATTGAAGTTGACACTGTTAACAAACTCATCAGCAAACCGCTGAAGGATAAGATTAAGTTTAATGCCCAAGAATTAAACTATGTTAAACGAACTAGCAGAGGAGTGTTACCCATATGAGTAACCCATTCTACGAATCAGAAGTAGTACGACAAGAAGTACAAGAGATGGAGCAACTCTATCTCGAACTCGCAAAACTATCAGTCAAGTTTGCTGAACTAGATGACGTCAGCAAACGAGAACATCTAGAGGGTACCCTAGAACTGATCGCCAAACAAAAGGTATTCTATGCTAGACTTGCTCTGATGTCACACACAGATGAGGAGGCAGCACAAATCAAGTACAAGATCGACACCCTCTCCGAAATGTATTCGGGTGGGAAGCACATCAACGAGGTTCTTGATGATATGGAAACGAAACTCAGGGGAATGCGTAAGCACCTTGACAATGACTAAATAGTACGTTACCCTTACTGGGTAGTACAAAACACATTACACACTAAAACACTAAACAAATGGCATTCGCAGATCTTAAGAAAAAGTCTGGTTCTTTCGCTAACCTGACTAAAGAAATCGAAAAGATGTCCAGTGGAGGAAAGAAGGTAGATGAACGCTTCTGGAAACCACAGGTAGATAAAGCAGGCAATGGGTTCGCTGTAATCCGTTTCCTCCCAGAGTCTGAAGGAGCAGAACTTCCTTGGGCACAGGTTTGGAGTCACGCATTCCAAGGTCCTGGTGGTTGGTACATTGAGAACTCTCTCACAACCCTTGGTCAAAAGGATCCTGTCTCTGCACTTAACTCTTCACTTTGGAACTCTGGTAACGAGTCAGACAAAGACACAGCACGTAAGCAAAAGCGTAAGTTGTCTTACTACAGCAACATCTACGTTGTCAAGGATCCATTGAATCCTGAGAACGAAGGCAAGGTATTCCTTTACAAGTATGGGAAGCGTATCTTTGACAAGATTATGGCAAAGATGCAACCCAACGAGAACGACTACGATCCAGAACCCGCATTCAATCCTTTCGATCTTTGGAAGGGTGCTGACTTCAAGTTGAAGATCAAGCAGGTTGCAGGTTACTGGAACTATGATGATAGTTCTTTCACTACACCTAATACATTGGGTGGTTTTGATGATGCAAAACTTGAGGAAATCTATACATCTGCTCACGATCTTGCAGCATTCACTGCTCCAGATCAGTTCAAGTCCTATGAAGAACTTGACACTCGTCTGAAGTCTGTGCTTGGTCCTAAGACTGCTGCTCTTAGTATCGATGAGTCACTCGAAGATGAGACTGCAGGACGTGGTTCATTCAATGCTCCTGACATCACATCTGCATCTCCTGTTGCTGCTGCACCTAACTGGTCAGAGCAAGTGTCCGCTTCAACAAGTGGCACAACAGAGGATGACACTCTCTCATACTTTGCTAAACTAGCAGAAGAAGAGTAAAGAACCTATGAAAAAGATTGCCATTGCACTCCTTGCACTAACCATTGCATCACCTGCGATGGCATCCCACAATCATAGGAGGTTGAGGAGTGGTGACTTTGAGGTAAAACCCTCACACTGTGTCTTCGATAAAATTTTTGACACGTGGAACTGTTGGTACACACCAGTACCTAAGCGTAAGCATTACCACCATCATCATTATCACAGGGACTATTATCGTACTCCTTGGTTCAGACCTAATGAACATAACGAACACGGTGTTCCGTGTTATTTCTACAAGAAAGACGGTTGGTGTTTCTAACCGTATAAAGCATAATCTAACGCACGTTTGGCGGTCGTCTTAAGTTTAGGACGTCGCCATTCTGCGTATGGAATGGTCACTAAAAATCCTAGGAGGTCTCCGTCTGGTACGTCGGGAACTCCTACTGGTTCTACAAAAAATATACCTGCGTGTGCTACTGTCTTCCAACCTATATCAACAAAACCTAACTGCCGAAGGGCGCACTCTAACTTTAGAGATTGACAACCTTCAATGTATAACACTAGTATCCGCCTCCATAATATCCACCGCCACCACCATAGTATCCTCCACCTGAGGAACTAGATCCTGAGGAACTACTTGAACCACTGCTGCTACTGCTACTGCTACTGCTGCTAGAAGAGGAAGAAGAAGATGTGTTATCAACATCACCACTACCAGTCTGAGTTCCAGTGTATGATGTGTCTCCACTACTTGTTGTGCTACCTGTAGATGATTCGCCAGTAGATACTGTTACAGTCTCCTCAGTTGCAGTAGAAGATGCTGATGAAGAAGTGCCACCACCAGATGCAATGAGTGCTGTAGATGATCCACCACCACGTGCTGAACCAGTTGATGCTGTGCTCTGACTTGGTTTCCTGTAGTTTGTAATACCAATGAACTCCTCTGCCAATGTGGTAGGGGTTTTTTTGTTGCCATTGACATCAACTTCATCGCTAGGTAAGTATTTGCACAATCTTCTGAACTCATTGATAAAATCATCCACGTAAGCACCACGTAGTAAATGTATGTTACGTTTATATTCATTCTCTTCGTCCATCTTCTGAAAATAACTGATGGGTGAGCGAGACATATTCTTGGGCATTAAAGTACCGTCTGCTTTTACATACTGATAACTCTCATTGACCTCGATACCCTCAGGCATAATAATATTATTGTTCTGATCTCTAATCTCTTTGGTTTCGTAGTGACTGATTGCATCAGCAGTACCATACTTGTCAGTGCATACCTTGAACATCTCATCCCTTGTCAAGGGCCATTCGTTGTTCACATTGATAATGTTGTTGCACAGTAAAACAATCCAGTCCAAACCAGAATCACCATACACTTTCTTGGCAATCATATCTGGACGTTCACCTTCCTTGATAGAATACTGTGTGAACCCTAGCAGTTGACCGACAACTTTATCTCTGATCTTGATACGACGAAAGATATTGACAGTCAGTTCATAAGGATGCGTTCCATTTAAGAACGTTCTATTTCTAACGAAGACGTTAGGTAGGTACTTGAAGTATGCCATTAAAATCTACCCTCTGGGAACATATCGCTTGTAAGGAACTGAGTTTCTTTGAATGTAAGAGACATACTGTATGCAACAGGACCATAGTCCCAATTATTATCAGCAATATCTCTCAGTGTATTCATAAAGTTATCAGGTGATGTATTCAACTCAAGATTCTCAAGCACAACCTTAGCAGGGAATGTGTGAATCTGTTTGAGGTATCCACCATCGCCAGTTATTCTAAGATCCTCACCAGTCTCAGTTTCTTCTGCCTTTACACGAACAATACCGAGTCTGTAATAGTGTGGGATGTTTAGGAACCTAGCATTGTTTAGAGTCTCACCTTCTTTTGTGCTGAGAAGATCTGACGCTCCCTCTGCTGTTGCTTTTGTATCCTCATCATTACTATTTAACGCAGTGCTAAACATATTTTTGAATGCATCCTCATTAGAACCAGATAGTGCAGGGTGCATCGAGAAGCGAAGGACTTGGAAAATTCTTAGTGCTTCTTTTGCTTCTTTTGAATTACGAGGTGCAATCTTGAAGGTGAAGTTATGATTTCTAAACTGTACACCTTTGAATGTTACCTCTTGATAAGGGTTGAATATTTTCTTCGTTGCGATAGCAGACAGAGCGTTACCATCAATGCTTCCTGCCGTACCTAGAGTGGAGTTAACTGTACCAATGGCAGATGATATTGAGTTCATCAAGAACTCTGGTTTCAATGCTCCTGCTGTCTTTTGTAATGTATCTACTACATTATCTTGAGTAAGATTTGACGCACCTTGTAGAGCACCAAGACCTGCAGCACCCAAGGTTGTTTCATTGTATATTGCAGTATAACTTTCTTTCAAACCTGTAGGTAAATACAAGAACACATTACCTACCAGTCCACCTTCATTATCACCTGCTTTATTCGGTGACTGTACAGGTTTGCCTCCCGCGCCTACATAGGTGTATGGATTACCACCTTTTTGAGGATCGTGAATAGAAATTTTAAGATAGTCTACGAGTTTAGTCGCATAGGTATCTTCACTATCGATGTTTCTCCTGCTAGACAGGACATCGTTAGGCAAGGTTCTTGGATATACTAAGGGTGTTGTCATATGACTCAGAAAAGTTACTCGGGACGATTCAGACCTAGTTACCCAGGGAAATATAAAGGGGATCCTACAAACATTATTTATAGAAGTTTGTGGGAACGTAAATTAATGGTGTGGTGTGACAGGAATGAGAACGTCATTGAGTGGGGTTCTGAAGAGATAATTATCCCTTACATATCACCCATTGACAATAGAATACATAGATATTTTCCAGACTTCTACATCAAAGGAAAGACTTCCTCTGGCACTACTAAATATATAGTGGAGGTAAAACCCAAGGCACAAACTCTTCCACCTAAAAAAGGTAGGAGGACGAAGAGATTATTGAATGAGATTGCTACCTACGGAGTCAATCAGGCGAAGTGGAAAGCAGCACGTGAGTATTGTGCAGATCGTAAGATGAAATTTATGATACTCACAGAAAAAGAACTCAAAGTATGAGCGTCTATCAAGATCTACGAGACCTAGCAGACTATAAAGCACAGGCACCATCGTGGTGGAGGAGTCAGTTGTTCTTCTACCTTGCAGGTCGTGGTGTGGATAGTCCTGCACCTGGGTTAGCAGTACAGTTCCAATACACTGCAGAGTATGCAGAGAAGTATAACTTTTGGGACAGGTATCCCTTGGTCTATGTGATAGGTGAGTCACCGACACACTTTTGGGGTGCCAACGTGCACTATCTACCACCTCAAGCACGGGTGTCAGGGTTCACACCAACACCACCTCCCGTTACATTGCATAAATATTTAAGAAGTAATGTTTTATCTCCCTATTACAACATTGAAAACTCTGAGTGGGCAGATATTGGTTTGATTCCCTCTGAGGAATTTGTTACCACTGTTAATGGTAGAAACATACCAGTACCAACGTCGGCAGTATTAAAGAGACTCTAATGTCATACGCAGCACCTAATTCATTTACACAGTTCAAGGACCTTGTTGCTAGAGGTGCTTGGGAACCGACACGTGGTAACCTGTACTCTGTGGAGATTGGATTCCCTGCTTGTTTAGGATCTACTGCACTTGGACCTGGGATCCCTTATGACAGAGAGTATTATGATGCTGTAAGTTATTTCGCTGATAATATTACTGTACCTTCTAGAAATCTTACCACTGGTGACACACAAAACTTTGGTATTCAGAGATCATATGTGACAGGTCAGACACCTAATGAGTTAGCAATATCATTCTTAGTTACCAAGAATCTATGGCACAGACGTTACTTTGAGACTTGGATGCAAAGCATCGCACCTGATAGTGAGAACAGAGTATGCTTCTACGACGATTACATCTGTGACATCCTTGTCAGAAAGTGGGAGAGAGGATCTAATTTCCTCGTGAAGAGTAAAGTAAGAGGACAAGAATACGAAACTCGTTTGAATAAAGCGACTGGTGTCTGGAGATTTACAGGAGCATACCCATTCAATATGGGTACAATGAATCTTGGTAACCAGTCATCAGATATTCTCAGACTTGACATTCAATTTAAGTTTGAGCGTTATAGATTTACCACCAAAGAAAAGATCGCAGGTGGGTGGACTAATGAGAAAGTTATAAACAATGTCGATAGTGTCCTAGATAGTAATGA
>MDTD01185916.1_pt1 | contig 36777 bp, 39 predicted proteins | sample 811221 | NCBI WGS metagenome assembly MDTD01 (sample SAMN05326646, study PRJNA326480) | marine metagenome | isolation source: seawater | place: Pacific Ocean: South West | collected 2011
TATACTATGATTTGGGACTTGAGAGCAGAGATGCAACAAATGATCAAATTACGATTGATGCAGCCAATGCAATTAACAAGCATAAAGTTGGCATTAAATGTGCGACAATAACTCCAGATGAAAATCGTGTAGAAGAATTCGGCTTAAAGAAAATGTGGCGTTCCCCAAATGGAACGATTCGTAATATCGTAGGAGGAACCGTATTTCGCGAACCTATCATCATGAAAAATATACCTCGGTATGTACAAGGGTGGACAAAACCCATTTGTATTGGACGCCATGCTTTTGGGGATCAGTACAAAGCGACCGATACTGTTATAGAAGGGAAAGGGAAACTAACTATGACTTTTACACCCGAAGATGGAACCGAACCTCAAAGTTGGGAAGTATATAATTTTCAAGAAGGTGGAGTCGCAATGAGTATGTACAATATTGACTCCTCTATTTATGGATTTGCGCGTTCTTGCATGAATCGTGCTTTAAGTAAAGGATGGCCATTGTACTTCAGCACTAAAAATACCATCATGAAAGCTTATGATGGTCGATTTAAAGACATTTTTGAAGAGGTATATCAAAACGAATTCAAATCAAAATTTGAAGAAGCAAGTATTTATTACGAGCATCGTTTAATTGATGATATGGTAGCTGCTGCAATGAAATGGAATGGTGGTTTTGTTTGGGCCTGTAAAAACTATGATGGAGACGTTCAATCAGATACAGTAGCTCAAGGGTTTGGTTCCCTTGGCTTAATGACCTCTACTTTAGTAACTCCAGATGGAGAAATCATGGAGGCAGAAGCAGCACATGGTACAGTAACTAGACACTACCGCCTTCACCAAAGAGGAGAAGAAACTTCAACTAATCCAATAGCATCAATATTTGCATGGACACGCGGACTTGCTCATCGTGCTAAACTTGACAAAAATTTTGAACTGAATAACTTTTGTGAGGCACTTGAAAGAGTTTGTATTGAAACTGTTGAAAGTGGTAAAATGACAAAAGATTTGGCATTACTTATCCATGAAAAAAAGCTTAAAAGAGAGCACTATTTAAGCACCCAAGAATTTTTAGATGCAATTAAAAATAATTTTGAAAAATCAATTGCATAACTAAATGATTTCTTTCTAAATATTTTTTAAATAAAATTTTATTTAAAAATCAGTTATTTGTTTTAAAAGCAAGTCATTCTTTGCGCTTGTAATGATGTTCATACAATTCTTACATTTAACATCATAATAATATTGGATATGGATATCACACCGATTATTGGACAAATTCTTTTGCCAATTTCTTTGGCAATTATCATGTTTGGCATGGGACTTAGCTTGGTTTCAGGCGATTTCACAAGACTCTTTACCTATCCGAAAGCTGTGCTTGTTGGTCTGTGTAATCAGCTGTTGTTTCTTCCACTCATCGGATTCGCAATTGTTGTGTTGTTTGGTCTCAATCAATCAATGGCCATTGGTGTAATGATCATTTCTATATGTCCAGGAGGTCCAACAAGTAATTTGATAACACAAGTCTCACGTGGAAATATTGGACTTTCCGTCACACTCACTGCCCTAGCGAGTCTGATGACTGTATTTACCATTCCAATTCTATTGTCAAAATTCATAGCGTATTTTAGTGGGAACACAGATGTTGTTATCCAAATTCCCATTTTGGAAACCATGTTGCAAATTTTGGTGATTACCGTTATCCCGGTATCTATCGGAATGATGATTCGTAAACGACAAGAAGCATTTGCGCTTCGTATGGAAAATCCCATGCGAACTGCCTCTACTGTATTGTTTGTGATTATTTTTCTGATCATCATCATTGCCAATAAGGACAATTTAATTCAAGCAATGAAAGAAGTCGGGCTACCAACATTACTTCTCAACTTATCAACAATGGGACTGGGGTATCTAAGCGCAAAGTTATTTGGCATTACTGGGAAAAGTCAAATATCAATCACGATTGAAAGCGGTATTCAAAACGGGACATTGGCATTTGTCATTGCAACGACTATGCTTAATAATCTCGAAATGGGACTTCCCACTGGTGCCTATTCAATTTGGATGTTTCTCACAGGCGGAATTCTGATGTGGCGCTTGGGAAGCAAAGAAAATTAAGCATCTGAGAACTTTTCATTAAGTTGTATATTTGTCAAAATTGCTATAGAAATGCGCCGTATTGGTTGTGTAACACTATTCCTTTTTTGGCTTTATCTATTACCCGCACAAGACCGTGTAACCTTGAGTGGAGACGTCTCCGATTCATTGTCTAAAGAAACACTTCTTGGCGTATCCATATTAATCCAGGGACTCAACACAGGAACGGTAACCAATAACTATGGGTTTTACTCTATTAGTGTCCCGCCTGGTGATTACACTATTTCGGTGCAATATCTCGGATACCAAACACTTCAATTTCCTGTCTCACTAACCGAAAACACCAAACAAAATATTCTTCTCACACCCACAGACGATGAACTCGATGAAGTTGTTTTGATAGATAATACAGAAAGGGTGAACATCAAAAAACCCGAAATGAGTGTGAATCGACTCCTTTCAAAAACCGTTTTACAAACACCTGCAGTTTTTGGGGAACCAGATGTGCTCAAAACCATACAGTTGCTTCCTGGTGTAACTAGTGCTGGTGAAGGTGCATCTGGCTTTAATGTTCGTGGTGGTTCTGCCGACCAAAATCTGATCCTATTAGACGAAGCAACAATTTACAACTCTTCTCATCTATTTGGTTTTTTTTCCGTGTTTAACCCCGATGCAATAAAAGACTTACGACTCTTCAAGGGCGGCATTCCTGCCAAGTATGGTGGTCGACTATCTTCCGTTTTAAATATCTATCAAAAAGAAGGGAACAAGGAAGAATTTAAAGTGAATGGAGGGATTGGACTCGTAACCAGTCGTTTACTTGCCGAAGGGCCTCTTGGAGATGGGAGTTTTGTGATTGGAGGAAGGGGAACTTACGCACACCTTTTCCTGAAGCTCACCGATAATCCAAACAGTGCGTATTTCTATGATTTGAATACAAAAATGAGCTTTCCGATCAACGATCAAAACAAACTTTACCTATCGGGTTACTTTGGTCGTGATGTGTTTAATATAGATGACAGTTTTGTCAATACCTATGGAAATGCGGTATTTAATTTCAGGTGGAATCATTTGTTTTCACCGCGTTTGTTTTCAAATCTGTCCTTGATCTACAGTGATTATTACTATGGTTTATTGCTTGATTTCGCAGGTTTTGATTGGAACTCTGGCATTCAAAATCTTAACTTGAAATATGATTTCTCTTATTTTACAAATGACAAAACCAAACTTGATTTTGGAGTGCAATCAACCTATTACACCTTTAACCCTGGCTATATAGAACCTGCTCGTTTGGACTCCGGAATCAATGCGGAACAATTGCAAAAGAAGTATGCAATGGAACACGCCGTTTATGCGGATATCTCACAAAACATTTCTCCCTCTTTTTCTATTCAATTTGGAGTGCGTTTCAATCATTTCACAAGATTGGCACAAAAGGGTTTGTTTACCTATGCAAATGGACAATCAACACAGTTCAATTCCGCATTGGGTATCTATGAAAAAGGAGTTCCTATTGGAGAATACAACGCTGATGAGTCCTCTGCAACTTACAGCCACATCGAACCTAGACTCACACTATCGTATGCCATGGGAAATCGTGCTGTAAAAGCATCTTACAACCGACTCAATCAATATCTCCACTTGATTTCAAATACAAGTTCACCCACTCCTCTAGACATATGGGCTCCAAGTGGACCACTCCTCAAGCCACAACAACTCGATCAGTGGGCTATCGGCTACGTCGCTGAAACGCCAAGTCAGCAGAGTATTGAGATTGAGGTATTTTATAAAGATGTCAAAAATCGACTTGATTACATTGACGGGGCTGATTTGGTTGCCAACGATGCTGTCGAGCAAGTAACACTCCCAGGAGTTGTTCGTGCCTATGGTACAGAATTCCTATTTAAAAAGTCAGTAGGAAAATTGCAATACTGGTTGGCGTATACATGGTCGAAGTCTGAACAAAAAACAGCGGGATTGGGACTTGGTGATCCTGGAATTAATGCTGGCAACTGGTATCCCAATGCCTATGACAAGAGACACGATTTAAGTATCAATACAAGCTACCAACTCAACAACAAATGGAGTTTTAATGCCAACTTTATATACCAAACAGGTCAGCCAATAACCTACCCTGTGGGACAGTATGAATTTGGTGGCTTACGCGTACCTAATTATGGAACGCGCAACAGCAGTCGATTTGATGACTATCACCGCATGGATTTATCAGCAACACTGAAAAGACCTCCCAAAAAAGATCGACAAGGAAGCTGGATTTTTGGCATATACAACGTGTATAATCGTAAAAATGCTGCGAGTATAAACTTTAGACAAAATCGGGAGACACAGCAAAATGAAGCCGTGCGATTTTCCATTTTCGGAATTGTACCCTCTGTAATGTATCGAATTGACTGGTAATGAAAAAAATAATTTTTTTACTGATTTTAATATGTGTTTCATGTGAAGATGTTGTCACCATCGAGCTTCCGAAAGCAGCTGAACAAATTGTAATCGATGCGGAGCTCGGACGGCCACAAGGAGGCGGTATAGCCACACTCCGCGTACTTGTGACGAAAACGACTGACTTTTACAGCTCAGAAATAAATACTGTAGATGATGCCTCTGTTTCCTTAAAATACGGCGATGAGGTCTTGGCTGTCAATCATGCCGGTGGTGGTTTATACGAATTGAATATACCCGAAATCACCACAAACAAACAATATCAATTGATTGTCGATGTTGATGAAGTCAGCTACACTGCCACAGAAGAATTGGTACTCTCTGGTACTTTTGATAGCGCAATACAAGGAGATGGTCAACTGTTCAGTGGCAATGAGACAGAAGTTTTGGTCACTCTCACTGACCTTCCTGGTCTAGGAAATTTTTATTTATTTGATTTTTCCGATAACAACCTATTTGTCACTCGAGATCGTTTTTATGATGGGCAATCATTTACGTTTTCCTTTTTCTATGATGAGCTCTTTCCCAAAAATGAGCAAGTCACCATCCGAATGGTTGGCATAGACGAGGCCTTCTTTACCTATATGCAAATTTTATTGAGTCATAGCGGTCAGAGTGGTGGTGGACCTTTTGCCACTGCAACTTCAACGCTTCTGGGTAATTTCACAAGTTCAACAGAAGCTGATGTTGCTTTGGGTTATTTTAGAGTTGTGGAATACAGTTCTCTTCCATTTACAGCCGAATAGTTACTTTTGTATATGCGCTTCACAAAAATTACAGAAGCCGATTCCAACCACGACAAGCTCGAACAAATGAGCGTGGAACAGCTCAGTATCATTATAAATGAAGAAGACCAAACGGTAGCGAATGCCGTAAAAAAAATACTCTCTCAAATCAACTCTTTTATTGATGCAACCTTACCTAAAATGCAGCAAGGGGGTCGGCTGATCTATATCGGAGCAGGAACGAGTGGGCGTTTGGGCATACTCGACGCTTCGGAATGCCCTCCTACTTTTGGTGTCTCATCAGAACGTGTACTCGGGTTAATTGCTGGTGGAGATAGCGCAATCCGAACCGCCGTCGAAGGGGCGGAAGATGATCTGAATCAAGGGTGGAAAGATTTAGAAAAACATCGCATTTCGAATATGGATACGGTTGTTGGAATTGCCGCATCAGGGACAACTCCCTATGTGCTCGGCACCTTACAAAAGTGTAAATCCAAAGGAATTACCACCGCAAGTATCAGCTGCAACCCAGGAAGCCCGATTGCAGAACAAGCAGACTACCCCATGGTTCCAGTGGTTGGTCCCGAAGTAATAACCGGAAGTTCTCGCATGAAAGCTGGTACTGCTCAAAAAATGATTCTCAATATCATCTCCAGTGTTTTGATGATCAAGCTGGGTCATGTCAAAGGCAATCGTATGGTGGATATGCAGTTGTCCAATCAAAAGTTACACCAAAGAGCTATCCGTATGGTTTGCGAATCAAGCTCGGCAAGTGAAGAAAAAGCGATTGAACTATTACGTATTCACGGTAGTGTTCGAAAAGTATTAAATCATTTGAAAAATGAATAAAGAACTTCTTGTCAAGGGACTTTCCCGTCTTTTTATTGCAATTCTTTTTGCCTTCACTGGTCCTGTGATTTACACCTCAGCCGTACGAAATGAAGACCATCCCTTTTTTATTCCTGTTTTAGGCCTTGGACTGATTACTTGTACCCTTGCCATACTCTATGGATTTCGGGGGATTAAACTCCTTATTAAAGGTTTCTTTAATGAAAACTAACTTAACCCCCTTGAAAGAGTCTCTAATCGTATTATCTTTGCGACTTTGATAAATCACAAATGATTCAAGTTCGACTCCCAGACGGAGCAATTAAAAGTGTACACCAAGGGACAACACCCTTAGAGATTGCAGCTTTAATAAGTGAAGGGCTAGCTCGAAACGTGTTGTCTGCAAGCTACAACGGTGAAGTTGTTGAAACTTCTACCCATCTCCAAGTCGATGGAGATCTTATGCTTTATACATGGAACGATGCCGAAGGAAAAAAAGCATTTTGGCATTCTTCTGCTCACGTACTCGCACAGGTTCTTGCGGAGCATTACCCTGGAATAAAACTCACCATCGGACCTGCTATCGAGCAAGGGTTTTACTACGATATTGATCCAAATAGTCATACCGTAACGGAAAAAGATTTTGATGCCATTGAAAAACGAATGATTGAGGTGTCTCGTAAACAACATCCATTCTCGATGCGCACTGTTTCCAAAAAAGAAGCTTTGGCATATTATCAAAACGAAAAAAATCCATTCAAGACTGAACTCATTGACAATCTTGATGAAGGCGAAATTACTTTTTGTGATCATGCCGACTTCACAGACCTTTGTAGAGGGGGGCATCTCCCACATACCGGCTTTATCAAAGCTGTAAAACTAACAAATATCGCTGGCGCCTATTGGCGTGGGGATGAAACCAAACCGCAACTCACACGGATTTATGGAATTTCATTTCCCAAACAAAAACTGCTCAATGAACATCTACAACTCGTTGAAGAAGCTAAAAAGCGAGACCACCGAAAGCTAGGAACTGAAATGGAACTATTTACCTTTTCCAAAAAAGTCGGTCAAGGTCTTCCACTGTGGCTGCCAAAAGGTGCTGCTCTCCGTGAAAGACTTGAACGTTTTCTCAAAGAAGCGCAGCGAAAAGCTGGGTATGAACAGGTTGTCTCTCCACATATTGGTCATAAAGAATTATACACGACCTCTGGTCATTATGAAAAATATGGTGCTGACAGCTTTCAGCCGATTAAAACCCCGTCGGAAGACGAAGAGTTTTTGCTAAAACCCATGAATTGCCCCCATCATTGCGAAATCTTTAGTGCGCGCAATTGGAGTTACCGAGACTTACCAAAACGCTATGCTGAGTTTGGAACGGTGTATCGCTATGAACAAAGCGGTGAACTTCATGGACTAACTCGGGTCAGAGGATTTACACAAGATGATGCGCATATATTTTGTACTCCAGATCAACTCGACAGTGAGTTTAAAGACGTTATCGACCTGGTTTTATATGTGTTTAGCTCTCTGGGGTTTGCAGACTTTACTGCACAAGTATCTATTCGAGACCCTGAAAATCCAGACAAATACATTGGAAAAGTTGAAGATTGGGAAAAAGCGGAGCAAGCCATTATCAATGCAACGCAAGAGAAAGGACTCAATTATGTCATCGAAACTGGGGAAGCTGCTTTTTATGGACCCAAGCTGGATTTTATGGTCAAAGATGCCTTAGGAAGAAGTTGGCAACTGGGAACAATTCAAGTGGATTACAGCTTACCAGAGCGATTTGAGTTAACGTATAAGGGCAGTGATAATACCCTTCACAGACCTGTGATGATTCATCGTGCTCCTTTTGGTAGTTTGGAACGATTTGTTGCAATTCTTATTGAACATACTGCAGGAAACTTCCCACTTTGGCTCACACCTAATCAAGTTAATATCTTGTGCGTGAGTGAGAAATTCGAAAAATACGCGAAAAAAGTTTCTCAATTATTGGAAAATAACGAAATTCGCACCCTCGTTGACAACCGAAACGAAACCATTGGTAAAAAAATTCGTGAGTCTGAGCTTCAAAAACATCCATATATGATTATTGTTGGAGAAAAAGAAGTTTTGAAATCTGTGGTTTCTGTTCGAGAGCACGGCGGGAAAGATCACGGAGCTATGTCTCTGGATAACTTCATTCGATTGGTAAGAAATACCATAGAAAACGAAGTTCAAGAATTTAAAACATAAATCGCGCGTTATAGCCATACGAAGAAGAAGAGGCAGAGGTCCTCAAAGAGTAATCAAACAAGATCCGCACAAGATTAACGATAAGATCATGGCTGGTGAGGTTCGTCTTGTTGGCGACAACGTAGAAATGGGTGTGTATCCGCTTTCTAAAGCAATGGTAATGGCTCGGGAGCTCGAGTTAGACTTGGTAGAAATTTCACCAAATGCATCGCCCCCAGTTTGTAAGATCATTGATTACAAGAAATTTCTTTACGAACAGAAAAAGCGCGAAAAAAGTTTAAAGGCCAAAGCGAGCAAGGTTGTGCTCAAAGAAATTCGTTTTGGACCGCAAACAGATGAGCATGATTATGCGTTTAAGAAAAAACACGCGATTAAGTTTTTAGAAGAGGGAGCGAAGCTAAAAGCATTTGTGTTTTTCAAGGGACGATCTATTATTTTTAAGGAGCAAGGGCATATCTTGTTGCTGCGATTAGCGCAGGACCTTGAAGAATATGGAAAAGTTGAGCAGCTCCCAAAACTAGAAGGTAAAAGGATGATCATGTTGATGAATCCTAAAAAATAATTAATACGGAAAATATGCCGAAGCAAAAAACAAAATCGAGTGCAAAAAAGCGTTTCAAGTTAACTGGAACTGGAAAAATCAAACGTAAGCACGCATTCAAGAGTCACATTTTGACTAAAAAGTCAAAAAAGACAAAATTAAAATTAACACATTCAACATTGGTGCATGACGCCGACGTTGACAATGTAAAACAACAACTTCGATTGAAGTAAAACTGGTGTATAACACTGAGGCGGGTCTAAAAGAGCAAAATTGTTTGCCACCTTCCTCAAAACAATAAATTAAAATGCCGAGATCAGTAAATGCAGTGGCCTCTAGGGCCCGAAGAAAAAAGATGATGAAACACGCCAAAGGATACTTTGGGCGTCGTAAAAATGTATGGACTATTGCTAAAAATGCTGTTGAAAAAGCGTGGGAATATGCATACAGGGATCGAAAAACCAAGAAGAGAAATTTTCGTTCATTGTGGATTGTTCGCATCAATGCCGCAGCACGTTTACATGGAATGTCTTACTCTCAGTTTATGGGAAAAGTCAAAGCCAATAACATCTCATTAAATCGAAAAGTTTTAGCGGATCTCGCAATGAACCACCCAGACGCTTTTAAAGCAGTGGTCGATAAAGTGAAGTAATTCTCTCAAAAAAAATCAATTGGTTAAAACACGCTTCGGCGTGTTTTTTTTTAGAACGGCACCCCATCATCACCATCGAAAGCATCATCGGGGCTAATGCGAGGGTTTTCAAATGGACTGTCTTGGTCTCGATTGATTTTAGACTGAAATTCAACAGGGGCATCAAAAGCATCGAGGTTTTCGAATTTTCCAAGGGAGGCAACAAACTTTAAACGAATGTTGTCCAAGCCACCGTTTCGGTGTTTTGCCACGATAAACTCCGCTTGACCAGCCGAGGGAGTCCGTTCTTCATCATCCCATTCATCAATTTTATAGTACTCTGGACGATAAATAAACGATACAATATCAGCATCTTGTTCAATTGCACCCGACTCGCGAAGATCGGAAAGCAATGGTCGTTTACTCCCACCTCTAGTTTCTACCGCCCGTGACAACTGCGATAATGCAATGACGGGGATATCAAGCTCTTTGGCTAGTGCTTTGAGATTACGCGAAATCATCGATATTTCTTGTTCGCGATTTCCAGACTTGTTTGATGTCCCAGTTGTCATCAACTGCAAATAATCGACAACAATTAGTTTGATCCCGTATTGAGAGGATAACCGCCTTGCTTTTGCGCGCAAATCAAAAATGGATAATGATGGCGTATCATCAATAAATAATGGTGCATTTTCTAAAGCGGTTACCTTAACATTGAGTTGTTTCCACTCGTGGTCAGCAAGGTTACCAGTTCGAAGCTTTTCGGATGATAAACCGGTCTCTGAGGAAATCAAACGTGTAATCAACTGAACAGACGACATCTCCAAAGAGAAGAATGCCACAGGAATCGAATGATCGACACATATATTCCTTGCCATGGATAAAGTCAAGGCTGTTTTTCCCATTCCAGGGCGAGCGGCGACAATAATCAAGTCGCTCTGTTGCCAACCAGAGGTCAATTTGTCTAAATCAGAAAATCCAGATGGAACCCCGCTTAGGCCCTCTTTGTTTGAGATTTCTTCAATTTTCTTTTTGGCTTGAATCACCAAGCTTTGCGCAGTATCTGTAGACTTTTTGATATTCCCTTGCGTAACGTCGTAAAGTTTTGACTCTGCATCATCGAGCATGTCAAATACATCTTTAGTTTCGTCATAGGCATTCTCAATAATTTCATTGGAAATTTTAATAAGACTGCGTTGAATAAATTTTTGAAGAATAATGCGAGAATGATGCTCAATGTGTGCAGATGAAGATACTTTTTGAGTGAGCTGGATCAAATAGAAATCACCTCCAATTTGTTCAAGCTTATCATTTTTTCGCAATTGAGTTGAAACCGTTAACAAATCAATCGGGTTGGAATCTGAAAACAAATGAACAATGGCCTCGAAAATGTGCTGGTGGGCCTGCTTGTAGAAAGCTGCTGGACTTAGGATATCGATCACGGTATCCACTCCTTTTTTGTCGATCATCATCGCGCCGAGGACAGCTTCTTCTAAATCAATTGCTTGGGGAGGAAGTTTCCCTTTTTGCAAGGAAACAATTTGACCTCCTTGTCGTGATTGTTGCGTAATAGGTTTCTGTTTTTCCACGACATAAATGTAGAAAAATATTCCGCATCAATGTACGGAATCACATCAAAAAAGACGAACGATAAGTTGTTAACAAGTTTTAATAAATGTTAATATCCTTAACATTTATTCTTGATAAACACCCATTTGAAAGAATTTCTGCTGCCTTTCAAGAATCAACTGGTCAAGCGGAGTATCTTTTAGCTCGTTGTATGCTTTTAAAATACTTTTTCGAACTGTTGAGAAAGTTTGCTGACGATCACGGTGAGCTCCACCCAAAGGTTCTTTCACAATTGTATCAATAATTTTGAGACGCTTCATGTCTTTCGCTGTGAGTTTGAGAGCATCAGCGGCTTGTTCTTTGTGTTCCCAACTTCGCCATAGGATAGACGAACATGACTCGGGAGATATCACAGAGTACCAAGTGTTTTCAAGCATAAACACACGATCTCCCACGCCAATACCCAATGCGCCACCTGAGGCACCCTCGCCAATTATCATCACAATCACTTGTGTTTTCAATCGTGACATCTCCAAGATGTTTCGGGCGATTGCCTCGCCCTGACCTCGTTCTTCTGCCTCGAGGCCTGGGTAAGCACCAGGAGTGTCAACCAAACACAAAACAGGAATCCCGAACTTTTCAGCAGATTTCATCAAGCGAAGCGCCTTTCGATATCCCTCTGGATTTGCCATTCCAAAGTTGCGGTACTGGCGCGTTTTGGTATTGTAACCCTTTTGCTGACCAATAAATAAAAAACTCTGATCACCAATTTTGCCAAATCCACCAACCATGGCTTTGTCATCTTTGACAGTACGGTCACCATGTAATTCTAAAAAGGTCTCTCCAGAGAGCGCCATGATATAGTCCATGGTGTAAGGACGTTGTGGGTGTCTCGATAATTGAACACGTTGCCACGGGGTCAGGTTTCCGTAAATTTCTTTTTTGGTCGACAGAAGCTTGTCCTCAATTTGTTGACAAGTCGTAGTCACATCTACATCACTTTCGTCACCAATGACAGCACATTTTTGGAGTTGCTCTTCAAGCTCTTGGATGGGTTGTTCAAAATCCAAATATTCCATGGTGGATTGTATTTTGCTCAAACAAATATAGTATTTTGGTTTAGTTGTTATCGCCTCTTTTTTCTTTTTTTATCTTCAGAAATCCATTCATCAAAACAGATGACAAAATTAGTAGAGTCCCGATATAAAATGGTAAGCTCATTTTCTCATCAGATCCAAAAATCAATAGCCCAAGAATAATACCATAAACGGGTTCCATATTAATCGCCAGCATCAACGAAAACGGACGTAGGTGACGCATTACAGAAATGGAAACCACAAAGGCATAAGCAGTACAAACAATCGCTAAAATAGAAATCCAAAGCATGTCGACTTTGTTGATAGAAAACAAGTCAACAGACCATTTACCTTGAAAAAAAAGAATAACACTCATACATATCGCTCCAGTACCCAACTGAAAAACTGACATGACTCTAGCATCTGATTTGTGTACAAACTTTCCGTTGATCAGCGTAAATGCAACAGATAAAAGAACTGAAACGAAGGCAAACAACATGCCATCAATTAGGTGGTATTCGGTCTGCATGATCATTGTCAAAGCAATAACAACAACCAGCCCAAATATGATTTCAGACAAATCAAACGATCGCTTAAATACAATGGGCTCGATTAATGCAGTTATCAATGCTCCGGCAGACATGACAGAAAGCGTCACAGAGACGTTAGAGATTTTGACTGCATGAAAGAAAAACACCCAATGGAGCGCGATCAAAACACCGCAAACCATCATGGCGATAAGCTGTTTGTTGGAAAGTCGAAATGGAATCTTAAAACCCCACATAAACACAGTCAGTGCAGCGGTCGCCAACACCATACGATACCATACTAGCGATACGGCATCGATAGAAATGAGCTTTCCCAGAATAGCTGTAAATCCAAAAATGAAAACAATCCCATGAAAGTGGAGTATGCTCTTGAGTTTATCGCTTGGCATATCTTAAAATCACTATAGAAAAAATTCCAAAAATAAGATTGGGAATCCACGCAGCTAATGCTGCAGTATAGTTGGACTTTTCAACCATAACTTCAAATATTTTATCAAAAAAGATATAAAGAAAAGCAAGGACGACACCAAGTGCCAAATTTAGCCCAATCCCCCCTCTTCTTTTAAATGAGGAAACGGCAACACCAATAATCGTCAAAATAAAAGCTGCAAACATAATCGACCACCGTTTGTGTCGAACGAGAAGGTGACGGTTGATGAGCGGACTCCCGCTTTCTTTTTCTTTAGCGATAAAACGGTTGAGCTCAAATAATGTTAAGGTTTGAGCTGCATAGTTTAAAGGGGATAGATCCTCAAACGTAAAGGGCATCAGGGTGTCTAAGCGGGTTTTGGATTCGATTCTTTCTTTGCCACTGATGTCAAACGATCGTTTAAAATAATCAGTCAGACGATAGAGTGTGTCTTCTTCAACCCATCGAATATTTCTCGCCGTAATTTTGGATGACATTCTGTTGCCTTCAAAACGCTCATAGCTGAAATTATATCCCAATTGGCGAGTTGGATTGAACTGGCTCAAATAAATAAAATCCCCCTCTCCGATTTGTTTAAAAAGCTGCTGAGTTTGTCGATCTTTTTTTGAAGACTTCAAATAGGTAAACTCAAATTCTTTGATGTTTTTACTCGCAGTTGGTACGATAAATTGACCGGCAACAAAAGCCCCAATAGATATCAGCAGAGCAGCAATTAAAAACGGGCGAAGGTATCTATAGAACGATATTCCTGAACCCAACATGGCAATCACCTCAGAGTTTGAAGATAACTTAGAAGTAAACCAGATGACAGATAGAAATAAAAATATGGGAAATAAGATAAAACCAAAGTGCCAAACGAAATTGTAATAATACCAGAGAATTTCAGATGTCGGGACTTCGAACTGATTGAAATTATCGATTTTCTGAGATAGATCAACCAAAACACTAACGGGTATAAATAGAACCAACATTGTCAGAAAGGTGACAATGTATTTGATGATAATGTAACGGTCTAAAATCCGGGTATTCAACATCACAGTCTGTTATTCATTTGACGCACCATTTTATTTTTCCAGTCAGCAAAATTGTCACTCAAAATATGTTTTCTTGCCTCTCGAACCAGCCACAAATAAAATCCTAAGTTATGGATACTCGCAATTTGCTTACCCAAAAATTCATTTGCCGCAAATAGGTGGCGTAAATAAGCTTTTGAATAATAGGTATCTATTGAGGTTGGACCCTCAGAGTCGATTGGAGAGTGATCATTTTCCCATTTCTTATTTTTGATATTCATGGTGCCATGTGCTGTAAACAGCATGCCATTTCTTCCATTTCGAGTTGGCATAACACAATCAAACATATCCACGCCCAGAGATATGTTTTCTAAAAGATTGATCGGAGTCCCTACTCCCATCAAATACCGCGGCTTATCTTTAGGGAGTATAGCGCAGACTTCGTCTGCCATCGCATACATTTCTTCTGCTGGCTCGCCAACTGAAAGACCCCCAATGGCATTTCCAGGAGCATTGGCGTGAGTAATGTATTTGGCTGATTCGATTCGTAAATCTTTGTATGTACTCCCCTGAACAATCGGGAATAAAAATTGTTCATAACCGTACTTTGGATCGGTGTTTTTCATCTGATTTATGCATCGTTCAAGCCAGCGGTGGGTCAGTGCCATTGAATCTTTTGCATACTTGTAATCACAAGGATAAGGTGGGCATTCATCAAACGCCATGATAATATCTGCTCCAATCGAACGCTGGATGTCAATTGCCTTTTCGGGCGTAAAGAAGTGGGAGGAACCATCGATATGAGATTTAAACCGGACCCCATCTTCCTCAATTTTTCTGTTTGCAGCAAGAGAATAGACCTGATAGCCCCCACTGTCTGTCAGCAAATTTCGATCCCAATTCATAAATTGATGAATTCCACCCGCTTGTTCTAGAATATCTATAGAAGGCCGCAAATACAAGTGATAGGTATTTGCCAAAATAATATCTGGGTTGACTTCATCTTTCAAGTCTTTTTGCAGAATCCCTTTAACAGTGGCCTGGGTGCCAACTGGCATAAAAATCGGAGTTTCGATTACACCATGATCTGTCGTTATGGTGCATGCACGTGCATTTGATCCTGAATCGGTATGATGACAAACGAATTTCACAGCTGGTAAAGATAAACATCGTAACTGAGCTAATCTTTGTTCTTAACAAAATGTTGATTGTTAACTCAAAATATTAATCAAATCCCTTTTGTAAGCCCGAGTCTTGACTTATTTTTACGCGCATTAGTTATCAACCGCAATGAATGCAATACAACAACTCGAAAACACGGTACAGCAAGTACGAAGGGACATCCTGAGAATGGTTCACAAAGTAAATTCTGGACACCCCGGAGGTTCGCTTGGTTGTGCTGAATTTTTTGTGGTCCTGTACAAGGAGGTCATGGAGTACAACACTGAATTTTCTATGGATGGGATTGGTGAAGATTTATTTTTTCTTTCCAATGGCCACATTTCACCAGTTTTTTACAGCATTCTTGCCCGAAGTGGTTTTTTCCCTTTGGAAGAACTCAATACATTTCGATTGTTGGACTCTCGTTTACAAGGGCACCCAACCACACACGAAAAGTTGCCAGGAGTTCGAATTGCTTCTGGGTCTTTGGGGCAAGGAATGTCGGTAGCACTTGGCGCAGCAGCAGCAAAAACACTCAACAGTGACGATCGCTTAATCTACAGCTTGCATGGCGATGGCGAATTGCAAGAAGGGCAAAACTGGGAAGCTATCATGTATGCTGGAGCCAAACAAGTTGATAATATTATCGCAACAATTGATGTCAATGGCAAGCAAATCGATGGAAGCACAGATGATGTTTTACACATGGGTGATCTGCAAGAAAAGTTTGAGGCCTTTGGTTGGAAAGTGATTTCGATCCAAAACGGAAACGATATTTCTTCGATTATTAATGGAATGAAGCTAGCAAAAAACGAAACAAATAAGGGAAAACCAATTTGTGTACTCCTGCACACTGAAATGGGGAATGGCGTTGATTTTATGATGCATACCCACGCATGGCATGGAAAAGCCCCAAATGACGATCAACTCGCCCAAGCCCTTCAACAAAACCCTGAAACTTTAGGAGACTACTGATTTGATCCATATGAAAACATACACATTTACCGATAAAATTGATACACGTTCTGGCTTTGGTGCTGGGTTGACCGAGCTTGGAAAGTCGAATGAGAATGTCGTGGCACTCTGTGCAGATTTGACTGGCTCCTTAAAAATGGATGAATTCAAAAGGAATCATCCCGATCGATTTTTCCAAATTGGAATTGCTGAGGCAAATATGATGGGGATTGCTGCTGGACTCACTGTTGGTGGCAAAATCCCTTTTACTGGTACTTTTGCCAATTTTTCGACGGGTCGGGTATATGATCAAATCCGTCAATCCATTGCCTATTCTCACAAAAATGTAAAAATCTGTGCCTCACACGCCGGGGTGACTTTAGGGGAAGATGGGGCAACACACCAAATCCTTGAAGATATTGGTTTGATGAAAATGCTGCCAGGCATGACTGTAATCAATACCTGCGACTTTAATCAAACCAAAGCAGCAACTATTGCCATTGCTGAGCATAATGGACCTGTATATCTCCGTTTTGGAAGACCTAAAGTTCCCAATTTCACAAACGAAAACCAAAAGTTTACAATTGGAGAAGGACTCCTCCTTTCCGCAGGAACTGATGTGAGCATTGTCGCCACCGGACATCTTGTGTGGGAAGCTCTCGAAGCCGCAAAAATACTACATGAGCTAGGAATTTCAGCTGAAATTATCGACATCCACACTATCAAACCACTGGACGAAAAAATCATAATTGAGTCCGCCAAAAAGACCGGTGCTATTGTGAGCTGTGAAGAACACAACTTTTTAGGCGGATTAGGAGAGAGTATCTCCAGAACGTTGGCAATGCATCATCCAACTCCTCAGGAGTTCGTTGCCACTCAAGACACCTTTGGGGAGTCTGGCACTCCTGCTCAACTCATGGAAAAATATGGCTTGAATGCGCAGTCGATAGTGAATGCGTCGAAGCGGGTAATCGCAAGAAAACGATAAACGTTTCAGGAAGGGTCTAAATAGTCTGGTGTGCCATCTGCGTCTGAGTCATCAGCAACGCCATCTGCGTCAATATCATACTCGTCGATCGTCAGAACACCATCACCATCATCATCATTGTCGAGATAGTTAGGAATGCCATCGCCATCAGTATCGTCAATATCATCTGTAAAATGATGATTTCCATCGATATCCTCATCACTTGTCGGAACAGAGTCCTCATCATGGTCGGCCGTAGCGAAGGTGTACAAATCGACTGCAAAAATTAAAGGCGCATATTCTCTAGGAGCAGATCGACTGCCATAATATCCCAAAGCGGAAGGCATAATTGCTACCGCAGTCCCAAATCCATCGTGAGTAATCAATCCCGTTACGGGATCAATTTCCCAAATTCCTCGTTTGATAAAAGGATAGAGTTCATAGAATCCTTGGACTGTACTTAATCCCGTAAACCAAATTTTCTGTTCACTTTGATCAAAAGAGTACCCATCAAGAAACATTCCTTTATAGGTGATGTATACTTCATCCGCAATGGTCGGCGAATCCCCAATACCTTCTCTAACGTGTGGAATTACATACATGGTGTGGGTAATAAAATTACCATCCTGGTCTTTGACTTGCACCTCATGCTCAACAACATCGTCAATCATCGGTCTTTTGCCTGGGGAGTTAACCAACGAATCGATTGTAAATTCCACTCGTTCGCCAGACACTGCATTAGCGTAGTCTTCGTAATTATAGTAGTGACTTTGTAAAAAGGAAATAATTGAATCGTTGTCAGCCGTCCGTTGTTCTTCATAATCACGGAGAGCAGGGATTCCCAATCTTGTTGTATCATCACATTGTACAAATACAAAAGCCAGAGCAAGAATTGAAAGAAGATTATGCGTTTTCATGAAAAAAAATAGTGCTGCAAGATACGATTTTCTTGTATTTTTGATTTGTAGAAATCACAATTAACAATTCTTTTGCGTATTGATAAATATCTCTGGGCGATTCGATTTTATAAATCAAGAAACGAGGCGTCTATAGCTTGTAAAAAAGGGCACATCCGCATTGATGAGGTGGTTGCAAAACCCGCTAGAGAGATTTTTGGTGGCGAACAACTAATGATCCGAAAAAACCAAATGGAGTTTACCTTGCTTGTACTTGGAACTCCAAGGTCGAGAGTTGGTGCCAAATTGGTGGAAAGATATGCTAAAGACCTAACGCCAGAAGATATTCGGAAAGCAAGAAGTGAAATTGCCATTAATCAAGCGAAAAACAGATTTGAAACAGGAGGAAGGCCGAGCAAAAAAAATCGAAGAGACCTTATGGATTTTATGGAAAGTGAATCCGATTCTACCGATGAATGATTATATTTGAGTATGTACAATGATTGTATTTTAACAGCTGAACAAGCAAAGTTGAGTATTCGAAGGATTGCCTATCAAATCTATGAAGACAATACCAATGAAAAAAGGCTTGTAATTGCTGGCGTGATGTCAAATGGCAATCAAGTTGCCAAATCTATCTCGAAAGTACTGCGGTCGATATCTGACATTGAGGTGATTGATTGTAAAATCCATATCGATAAAAAAAATCCTCAAAATAAGATTCAAACATCCATAGACACCACTGTATATGAAAACCACTCCGTCGTTATTGTTGATGACGTATTACACACTGGATCAACTTTGATTTATTCAGTTCGTCACTTTCTGCAGGTGTCACTCTCACAATGTAAAGTTGCTGTTTTAATCAATAGAAATCATAAAAAGTTTCCCATCAAGGCAGATTATAAAGGCCTTTCTTTGTCTACAAGCATGCAAGAACATGTAGAAATTGTGTGTAAAAACAACACATTCGAAGGATATTTAACCTAATTCTTTGACGATCTTATCGACGAGTTCCTGCGGTGTTTCATCTTGTATATACAGATGATGATTTGCCTGCTGATAATATAATTTTCTTTCAAAAATATGCTTTGCAATAAACTCTTGCAGTTTATCTTTTGAAGTCAGATGAGATATCATCGGTCGATGGTCTTTCTCAGAATATAAACGATGACAAAGGGTCGAAATCGAAGGGGATAAATAAAAAGTATGGGGTGTTGATTGAATCACATACTGCATATTATCTCCGTAGCAAGGGGTACCACCGCCAAGCGAAAGCACTGATGCTTGAGCCGAAACTAACAAGTCTTCAAGCGCTGTTTTTTCGAGTTTTCTAAATCCGATTTCGCCGTATTCAATAAAAAGATTTGTTACGGAACGACCATGGATTTTGCGCAAATAATCATCCAAATCAATATACGGCAATGCGAGATCTTTTGCTAGAAGGTGACCAATTGTAGATTTTCCACAGCCCATGTAGCCAAGGAGAATAATTGGAAGGTCAGATTTTTTTGATTGAAGTACTTTCTCACTCATCATCTGGTTACAAATTTAAGCCAATTTAAACTTTGATTAATCGTAGAATTGAATTTATATTTGCAGCCGTTACAAAATAAAGGATTTGGTAGCTCAGTTGGTAGAGCATCTCCCTTTTAAGGAGAGGGTCCTGGGTTCGAGACCCAGCCAAATCACAATGACTTGGTAGCTCAGTTGGTAGAGCATCTCCCTTTTAAGGAGAGGGTCCTGGGTTCGAGACCCAGCCAAGTCACAATAAGTCCCTCAGCGCACGTGGCGGAACTGGTAGACGCGCTAGGTTGAGGGCCTAGTGGGAGTTAAATCCCGTGGAGGTTCGATTCCTCTCGTGCGCACCTTTCCATTTATTTTTTTTTTTTCTATTTTTGTTTAATGTTTGTTAATTAAACGTTAAACAAAATGGATCGGGTTAAAACAAGTTTTAGCATAAAAAACCTAGAACATCTCTCTGGAATTAAAGCTCATACGATTCGGATTTGGGAAAAAAGATACAATCTTTTTGAACCCGAACGCACAGAGACGAACATCCGCTTGTACAATCTTGACAGTTTACAAAAGCTCCTCAATGTTTCGATGCTTTACAAAAATGGTTTTAAGATTTCTAAAATCGCCAAAATGGAGACATCTGAAATTAGAGATAAAGTCCACACCATAACTATTCAAAAAAGCCCTTATGACTGGTCACTAGGACTTTTTAAACTATCGATGATCAATTTTGATCAACGCTTGTTTACAAACACTTTTGATGAACTCATGGAAAAAATGAGTTTTGGCGAAATATATCAATCCATTTTCACACCACTTATGATTGAACTTGGCGTTTTGTGGCAAACCAACTCGATTAGCCCTTCTCATGAACACTTTATCACTAGTTTGATCAAACAAAAAATACATTCACTTTGTGAAAAGTTGCAAGAGAATCAACCTCGAAATACAGACCTGACTTTTGTGCTTTATCTTCCTGACAACGAAATTCACGAACTGGGTTTACTTTATCTCAACTATGAGGTTCTTTCCCGCGGCTACAAAAGCATCTTTTTAGGACAGTCCGTACCAACTGCCAGTCTGTTAAACTTTCAAGATAAATCCAACAAAATGATATTTGTATCCTGCTTCACAATCGAACCCAACAACGATCGTGTTGAGGAATACTTAAATCAATTTGAGAGTGAAATTTTATCCAACGAAAACTCCGAACTCTGGATTACCGGATTCCAAACACAACACATCCCAAAACCCAAAAATCACAGGATTCGAATTTTTGATTCTTCAGTTGAGTTAATCAAAGAGTTATAATTTTTTTTGTTCAATGTTGAATAAACAGTAGAAATATCTTAATTTGCAGTTGGCAATTGGAGAAAGCTATTTGATGAAAGCAATTTTTGATACCATATCGAGACGTTGCAGCAAGGAAATCACAGAATCCTACAGCACTTCGTTTTCATTAGCTACTCGTATGCTCTCTTCAGAAATACGACAGGACATATATAACATTTATGGATTTGTCAGATTGGCTGATGAAATCGTGGATAGTTTCCATAACTACGATAAAGTGGCTCTTCTTGACCGTTTTGAAGATGATTTGGCATACTCTTTACAAGAAAAAATCAGTACAAATCCTGTTTTGAATGCTTTCCAAGAGACCGTTCATCGCTATGGTATTGATATAGAATTTATCGATGCTTTTATGCAAAGTATGCGTTGGGATCTGTCAAAAAAGGTGTATCAAACCGATGAGGAATATAAAAAATATATCTACGGGTCTGCAGATGTTGTTGGCTTGATGTGCCTTCGCGTTTTTGTCAAGGGGGATCACAAACTCTTCGCAGAGTTAAAGTCATCAGCTATGGCACTGGGTTCGGCATTTCAAAAAGTCAACTTTCTACGTGATCTCAAAAATGACTATGAGCAGCTTGAACGCTCTTATTTTCCGGGTGTAAACTTCAAAGAGCTTGACGAGGTTTCCAAGCAGAAAATTATTGCAGAAATTGAAACCGATTTTCAAAAGGGCTTATCAGGGATTTTCAAATTACCAGATGCTGCGAAATTTGGTGTTTATACTGCTTATAAATATTACCTTCGCTTACTAAAGAAATTAAAACGAGTTCCTTCTGTTGAAATCAAAAACAAAAGAATACGCGTTGCTAATATCCAAAAAGTGGATGTATTAGCACGCTCCTATGTTCGGTATCGTTTCAATATTCTATAATCTATGTTTCTCGCCATCCAGATTTTTATTTTTTTTGCAACCTTTATTTTTATGGAAGCTGTTGCATGGTTTTCACACAAGTATATCATGCATGGTTTTTTATGGTCTCTACATAAAGACCATCATCACAAAGATCACGATTCTCATTTTGAAAGAAATGATGCCTTTTTCCTTTTTTATGCAGCAGTCAGTGCTGGTTTTGTAATTTTATGGGGAGAATTTGGATTTTGGCCTGGAATGGCAATTGCCTTGGGGATTTTCGCGTATGGTCTTACTTATTTTTTTGTGCACGACATCTTTATCCACCAGCGCGTAAAATGGTTCCGCAATGCCAATACCCGCTATGCAAAAGCGGTTCGCAGGGCACACAAAATTCATCATAAAAACCTAGACAAAGAAAATGGGGAATGTTTTGGAATGCTTTGGGTGCCAATGAAGTATTTTAAAAAATAAAAAACTACAGGCTCGCCATTAGAATAGCTGCAACCGCAGCCTCCTCCCCTTTATTTCCCAATGATCCTCCACTTCTAGCACGCGATTGCTCGATAGTATCATCTGTCAATACACAGAATATAACAGGAACTGTACCCATGGCATTGAGTTGCTGTATTCCATTGGTAACTCCTTGGCAGACATAGTCGAAATGGCTTGTTTCACCTCGAATTACATTACCAATAGCAATGATAGCGTCGTAATTTTTTTTTATTGCTACACGACTTGCATAGACCAATTCAAAACTACCTGGAACATCGATACGATCGATTTGTTTGGCCTGTTGCTGTTGCAAAATTTGGTGGGCACCTTCATAAAGACGATTGGTAATTTCGCTATTCCATTGGGAGACAATTAGTGCAAAACGCAAATCTTGAGCTACTGGAAGTTTTTCGTGGACGATATGCTTGCTATTCTGACTATTTGTTGCCATATTACAAGCTGGCTTTACCGAGTAAAGCATCAATATACTTAGCATCTACCCCATCTGAGAACTCATCTTTAAGAATGGTAAAGTATGATTTGGCTGTTTTTTTATCTCCAAGGGATAAAGCAACAAGACCTGCTTTTCGTAAATAACGAGGATAGGTAATTTTATTATCGCTAAATGACAAGGCCTTTTGGTAGTAATTTAAAGCGCTTGAAAGTTGTTCCAGCTCCGCAAAGGCGTCTCCAATCCCACCTAATGCAAGTGGTGATAATAAGGGGTCAGAAGAATCAAAGTCCTCCAAAAAATCAATCGCTAACTCAAATTCACCAAGATGAAGATAAATCATCCCCGAACTATAGGTCGCCAAATTTGCTGCGGGTGTTCCCCAATAATTATCGATGATATCGAGAAAACCATATTTTCCGTTAGCTCCGTTCAAAGCATTCTGAAATAGAGAATCGCGAAGGTCTTCATCAGCCAATCCCTTTTCAAAAAAATCTTGAGCTTGAAAAATCTCTGTGTTTGCCTCGTCAATTTTGGGATTGAGAATTAAGCTTTGATAACCCAAATATCCAAGAACAACGATAATAATTCCAAAAATTAATCCAAAAATCTGACGTTGATAAGTAGCAATCCAATGTTCTAATCTTGATGCACCTGTATCAAGGTTTGAAAAAACCTCTTCTGTTCTGCTTTCTGTGGCTTGAGAATCCTTGGTGTTTTGCGTTTTCTTAGCGCCGCGTTTTTTATATGTGGCCATAGTTTGTAAATCGTGTTTGCAAAAATATGATAATTATTGAAATGAACATTCTACAAAAACGAGCAAAAATCAATAATTTGGTCATCTACAAACTAAAATGCAATCCCTGACTTGTGAAGGAACTATTTTTAAACCAACTTTCCATCGTTAATTACAGAAATCTGACGGGAATAGATTTCATTTTAGATCCGAACATCAACTGTTTTGTAGGAAATAATGGAGTCGGTAAAACAAATGCTTTGGACGTGATATATTTCCTCGCTATGGGAAAAAGCTATTCCAATAGTATCACAAGTCAAAATATTTCTCACCATGCCGATTTTAGTATGATCGAAGGGATTTTTGATAAAAATGAAAAAAAAATAAGGATTCAGTGCCACTTCGATCGTGAAGGTAAAAAAACCATCAAACGCAATCGTAAAGCCTATAAAAAAATTGCAGATCATGTAGGGCTTATCCCTATCGTGATTATATCCCCCACCGATAGAGATTTGATTTCTGAAGGAAGTAGTGTGAGAAGAAAGTTTTTAGATCGTACCATTTCTCAATCCAACAAATCCTACTTGCAAAACCTATTTGCTTACCAACGTACGTTAAACCAACGAAATGCACTGCTCAAACACTTTGCGTCATCAAACCAGTTTGACAAAGACACCCTATCGGTTTTCAATGAAAAACTTGTACAGTTTGGACAACCCATACACCAGGCGCGAAAAAAGTTTGTGGAAGCCTTTCAGCCTCTCTTTCAAGATCGATATCAGTTTATTAGCGGGGGTAAAGAAGTCGTCTCTATTTGCTATGAGTCCAAAATCGGCGATAACAACTTCGAAATCCTTTTGGAGGAATCTTTGCAAAAAGATCGCATTTTACAACACACCAGCATTGGACCTCACAAAGATGATTTGGGTTTTCAAATCAATGATTTCCCAATCAAAAAATTTGGAAGCCAAGGACAACAAAAAACATTTTTAATCGCTCTGAAGCTTGCCCAGTTTGATGTGATCAGAAATCAGATGAATGTCTTGCCTATATTACTTTTGGATGATATTTTTGACAAACTGGACGATTATCGTGTAATGCAAATCATAAATTTGGTGAACGATGATTCTTTTGGACAGTTATTTGTTACCGACACCAACAAAGAGCGAACCGAAAATATAATCAAACAAACCGCGCAAAGCTATTCGATGTTTAGCCTGTAAACTTGAGAGATGAGTGATGACGCCAAAAAGATAAAATCAATTTTGGGAGAGTTTATTTCCAAAAATGCGCTTACTGATGGTATCGATTCTGCTCGAATTCAAGAGAGTTGGCGTGAGTTAATGGGAGAAAATATCGATGCTTACACCAAAAAAATCAGCCTTCAGCAAGACATCTTAGTTGTTAAACTCACCTCTTCTATTCTTCGACAGGAACTCAGTTATGGGAAAGACAAAATCATCGAAATGATCAATGAATCTCTGGGAAAAGATAAAGTGAGGGATATTCGGTTTGTTTAGTAGATATCCCTTGCGGAAAAGTGGAATGCGCACTCAATATTTGCGTTGCCATCACTGTCAGATCCGTGAATCGCGTTTCGTCCTACCGACTCCGCAAACAATTTTCGGATGGTTCCTTCTGCCGCTTCCTCGGGGTTTGTTGACCCAATGAGTGCTCTAAAATCAGCGACTGCATTCTCTTTTTCTAAGACGGCAGCTACAATCGGTCCGCTGGTCATAAAGGCTACTAATTCACCAAAAAATGGTCTTGCTTTATGCACCTCATAGAAAGCCTCAGCTTCGCGTTGACTGAGTTGGGTCATCTTTAGCCCTCGAATTACAAAACCGGCGGTTGTGATCTTTTCTAGTATAGCACCAACATGGCCGTTTTGGACTGCGTCGGGTTTAATCATCGTAAATGTTCTATTAGACATCTGATTTTTTTTTGCAAACCTACTAAAATTTCATAGGTAGTCAACTATGGACTTTAGTTTGTAGTTTTGACATATGATTCGAATCGGATTGATCGGTACCGGAAATGTGGCTGTTGCCTTAGCTAGAGAAATCCTTGATCAAGAAAATTTGACTCTTGTACAACTCATTGGTAGAGATCAAAACAAACTTCCAAAAGATTTGTTCGCTGTCCCTTTTTCAAATCAATTCAATACGCTTTCATCTTGTGAAGTGATTCTCATTGCAGTTTCTGATCATGCAATACAAGAGGTCAGCAATCAACTCCCCTTAACAAATGCCGTCGTTGCCCATACTTCTGGAGCATCTTCAATGGACTTGCTTGGTAGGCACAATAATCGAGGGGTTTTTTACCCTTTGCAAACGTTCTCAAAACAACGGCAGCTAAATTGGTCTAAAATCCCAATACTATGGGAGGGAAACAACAGACAAGTGAATGAAACATTGGAAACCTTTTCTCAAATGATAAGCCCAAATGCTACCCTATCCGATGAAAAACAACGCCTCAGCATGCATTTGGCTGCAGTTTTAGTCAATAATTTTACGAACCATTTGTATGCAGAAGCCCATCGATTTTGCAAGTCTAAACACGTTAATTTTGAATTATTGCTTCCCCTCATCGAAGAAACAACCAGAAAAATTAAACAACAAGATCCAAGTAAAAGTCAGACCGGTCCTGCCTCGAGGGGTGATATGGAAACCATCCAGCGCCACAAGATGGTTCCAATGACAGAACAATTGAGAGATATCTACTCGCTATTTACATCTCAATTATTAAATCGAAAAAAATGAAAAAATTTAAAGAGGAACTCAAATACATTCGGAACTTTATTTTTGATGTGGATGGGGTTTTTACCGATGGAAGCATCTTGATTCATGAGGATGGCTCAATGTTGCGAACCATGAATACCAAAGATGGGTATGCTGTAAAAGCTGCTTTACACGCTGGGTTTCGCGTTTGTATCATTTCGGGGGGAACAAATCCTGCTGTTCAAAAAAGACTAAACGATTTGGGTGTTAAAGATGTATATCTAGGCATTCACGATAAAGCCAGTGTTTTAGAATCGTACTTTACAGAAAATAAGCTCAAATCTAGTGAAAGTTTGTTTATGGGGGATGACATCCCAGATATCCCTGCAATGAACCAAGTACATCTTGCCACTTGTCCAAACGATGCAGTACCCGAAGTTCGTGCTGCTGCTGATTATATTTCTCACTTCGCTGGTGGAAAGGGATGTGTTCGAGATGTCATTGAGCAAACCTTAAAAATACAAGGCAAATGGGGTGGGTTTTTTGAAGCGAGAAACGATAAAAAATGACAATTCCAAAAACAGTTGACATCATACTGGGTTCTGGCTCACCAAGGCGACAAAGCCTGCTTGAGCAAATGAAGATACGGCATCGTGTAGAACTGCGATCAATCGACGAAAAATTTGATCGTGATCTACAAGCCGAACAAATTACTGACAACTTAGCACAACAAAAAGGTAAGGTGTTTCAGCACGACTTAAACCCTGATCAGCTCGTGATCACAGCAGACACGATTGTTTGGTTTGAGGGAAAAGCACTTGGAAAGCCTCAAAACAAAGAGGAAGCAAAACAAATGCTTCGATCACTTTCTGGAAAAACACATCGAGTCATCAGTTCGGTTTGTTTTTCAACCGCTAATCATCAACACACTATCAACTCTTTTACTGATGTCAAGTTTACAGATTTAAATGAAAATCTTATCGAACAGTATGTGGATAGTGGCAGCCCCATGGATAAAGCAGGCTCGTACGGAATTCAAGACGCGTTTGGACTGTATGCCGTAGCAGAAATCAATGGGTCGTATACGAACGTTATGGGATTACCATGTATGCAAACTTTTGAGGCACTTCACGAGTTTGTCCAAAACCATTTTTAAGCTCGTTTATTTAGCACCCCATTTGGCCAATTGTTTTTTATTGAGGTCGATGTATTGCTGATTTCCAGATGTCGCTGCCAATTGAAGAGAAGTTTTCGCAGCATCGATAGCCAAATCCAATTCTCCAAGTGCTTCGTGAATCAATGATTTTTGACGAAAAAACCAAAACGCATCGGTTCGTAATTCGACTGCCCTGGTAATCCATGCTTTTGCTTTTTGTAAATCTTTATCATTGTTTAAATAATAAACTGCTGCAGTGTATAAATCATTGGCGGAAGCAGAATCAAGGTTAATTTTTGAGATGTGAGATGACATGATTTCGTTTGTTGGAAAAGTCATCGGGATCTGTATCGCGACTTGTTCCCAAGCCAATTGTAAATCCGCTGAATCGAGGGATATGTTTTCGAGTGAAATGGAAAATGACTCTTTATGATCGATGGTTTGCACTTTTGCCCGAACAGCAAGACTCACTTGATCTTTATCCCAGCTTGAAGGTGTCCCCCAATTATTGGATTCATTATAGAAATACACCATCCAAAACTCTTGTTTCGGAATGGTGTAGAGAGCATAGGTTCCCTTAGAAAGGGGTTGACCAAAGACAATTAGGTCGTCAGAAAAGGTGATTCGCGTATTTTGGTTAGCACCCGTTCGCCACAAAACGTCATAGGGTACCAAGTCGCCAAAAATATTTCGATCTCGCACCGCTGGTCGAGAATATTCAATTGTCACCTCGGATAAACCGATCGTTTGAACCAGCTTTGCTTTCGGACTGAGTTGTGGTCGTGGCAACTGTGCATGAACCGTAAAAGAGATCAATAATAGAGGTAGATAAAATATGGGTTTCATTGTTTTTGGATTTAGAATTTCTAAACTACACTTTTTGTATAAATCATGATGAAATTTTAACAATTTATTTTGTTTAATCTTTTTTTTAATTCATTAAACAAAATAGTATATTTGACAAAAATGAGAAAACGTGTACAGTTATAAATCAAAACAAAACTTACCGATTGATATGCAAAAGGCATGGGATTTTTTATCGGATCCCAAAAACCTAAAAACGATTACCCCAGATTACATGGGATTTGATATTCTATCAGGTGCTGATCGCAAGATGTTTCCTGGGCAAATCATACAATATATTCTCACCCCCATTCTCGGAATTCCATTTCGTTGGGTGACTGAAATCACTCATGTTGAAAAGGGGCATTATTTTGTTGATGAGCAGCGCTTTGGACCGTATACTTTTTGGCACCACAAACATTTTATCGAAGATATTCCAAATGGTGTTCAGATGACAGATATCGTTGATTATAAACTTCCTTTGGGGTTTCTTGGGCGATTTGCCCACTGGCTGTTTGTAAAAAAGAAAGTTAAATCAATTTTTGATTATCGTGAGCAAAAACTCGAAAGCATTTTTGGAAAATATGAATGACATATGAAAAAGAACATTTTATTGATCGGCGGATCGAGTGGGATTGGTCTAGCCACCGCTAAACTACTCATGGAAAGTCACGAGGTGTGTATCGCCTCCCGCTCATCGGATTCCTTAACGGGTCTCGATATCCATCACCTTCCTTTTGATGTAACTACGGATGACTTGTCCACTCTCGAAATCCCCGATGAACTATCAGGATTTGTTTATTGTCCAGGGAGCATCAATTTACGCCCATTTAAGGGGCTAAAACCTGAAGCGTTTGAGGTAGATTTTCAAATCAATGTCATGGGTTTTGTCAAGTCTTTGCAAGCAGTTCTCCCAAAGCTCACTGCCAACAGCAGTGTGGTATTGTACAGTACCGTTGCTGTTAAAGTAGGCATGCCCTTTCACGCCAGTGTAGCGGCGTCTAAAGGAGCCCTTGAGGGACTGGGCAAATCACTTGCTGCTGAGCTTGCACCCAAGACGCGAGTAAACGTAATTGCACCATCAATCACAAATACGCCTTTGGCAGATCGTTTTTTGAACAACGAAGCAAAAATGGAAAAGTCAGCACAACGACACCCACTAAAGCGTGTGGGTCAGGCAGATGACATCGCGGCATTGACACGCTTTTTACTCAGTGATGAAAGTAGCTGGATGACGGGCCAAATCCTTGGGCTAGATGGAGGAATGTCTACGCTAAACACACATTAATTTGAAATCGATTGCATTGTTTTGGTTTCGTAGGGATTTACGTTTGGACGATAACGTAGGGCTTTATCATGCTTTGGACAATGAAACGAACGTACTTCCCATATTTATTTTTGACAGTGATATTTTGAGTCGTCTTCCAAAAGAAGATGCGCGTCTTAGTTTTTTACACCAGCGGATTGAGGACCTCAATGAAGAGCTCGGAAGATCAAAGAGAAAAATCCATGTGTTCCACGGTAAGCCTGTCAGGGTATTTCGAAAAATCTTAAAATCAAATTCAGTACATGCGGTTTATACAAATCGTGACTATGAACCCTATGCCACACAAAGAGATACTGAAATCGAGGCACTCCTATCAGAAAATAACATTTCCTTTTCAACATATAAAGATCATGTTATCTTTGAAAGAGATGAAGTCGTCAAATCGGATGGTACGCCCTACCGAGTGTACACTCCCTATTCACGAGTATGGCTAGATAAATTTGATCGACAAAAGCACCTGAAGAGCTATCGCATTGATGATTTTGAAAAACTCACGATCCTAGTAGATCATAACAACCCTACTTTAGATGAAATCGGGTTTACAGCATCAAAGATAACAGCACCGCAGTACGATACTTCAGATGAAATTATTGACCAGTATGAGGCAAGACGAAACACCCCAGCTGTTGCAGGAACCTCTAAAGTCGGAGTTCATTTAAGGTTTGGCACGTTGAGTATTCGAAATGCGGTTGCCAAGGCCTTGGAGTCCACGAATCAAACCTTTTTAAAGGAATTGATTTGGCGAGAATTTTTTATGCAGATTCTTTGGCATTTTCCCCATACCGAAAACAAAAGCTTTAAACCCCAATACGACCGCATTGAGTGGCGAAACGACCCTGAGGAGTTCAAGCGTTGGTGCGAGGGGAAAACGGGTTTTCCTTTTGTGGATGCTGGAATGCGAGAATTAAATGAAACTGGGTTTATGCATAATCGGGTGCGGATGCTTGTCGGAAGTTTTTTGTGCAAACATTTGCTTATCGATTGGCGTTTGGGGGAAGCATATTTTGCCAAAAAGCTCCTAGATTATGAGATGGCAAGTAATGTTGGCAATTGGCAATGGGTTGCTGGGTGTGGTGTGGATGCAGCACCATACTTTCGGATTTTTAACCCTACCGAGCAAATCAAAAAGTTTGATAAAGACCATGCATACATCAAAAAATGGGTGCCAGATTATCAAACATCATCATATCCAAAGCAAATTGTCGATCATAAAATGGCTCGTGAACGATGCTTGGAGACTTATAAATCAGCCTTGAACAAATGAGAGGGGTGAAAAAAGAAAACCTCCCTGAAAAAATTTGTTTGGTTTGTAAACGCCCGTTTAGTTGGCGAAAAAAATGGGAAAAAGATTGGAACGAAGTCAAATATTGCAGTCAAAAATGCAGGAGAAACAAAATACCGCTTTAGTTTGGTTTAGAAACGACATGCGTGTTGTGGACAATCAATCGCTTTACGACGCAACCACAAAACATGACAAAGTGATCGGACTGGTGCTGATTCCTTCCGAGTGGCTTGCGAAAACACCATTTGGATTTAAGAAAATGGAAGTGTTTCGGGCTCGTTTTTTATTGGAATCCATTGCCGAATTACAGCGCGAACTCGAATCCTATCACATTCCCTTAGTCGTTAAAGTCGACGATGGAACGTCCTTGACTCAAATTTGCAGTCAATATCAAATTACAGACATCTACCTACAAAAGGAGTGGACAAAAGAGGAGGTTGACCAAGAAAAAGGTATCCCAGAATCGGTTGAGGTTCACAAGTCTTACAACCAATTTTTATTTCACCCAGCTGACTTGCCGATGTCAATTGAGGAGTTACCAGAAATTTTTACCGTCTTTCGTAAAATTTGTGAAAAGAAAGTCAGCGTACGCCCTTGTGTACTAGAATCGAGAAGATTATCAGCAGAAAATGCGAAAATCGCCTCGTATACAGCATTGACTTTAGAAAAACTCGGCTATGAGCACTTTGACATTCATCCCAATAGTGCATTTCCATTTCAGGGCGGCAGCCATGCCGCAGACGAGCGACTGAACCATTATTTTTGGACAACAAAAAAGCTATCCTACTACAAAAAAACACGAAATGGATTGGTAGGGACAGATTATAGTTCGAAGCTTTCCCCATGGTTAGCAAACGGGTCGATATCGGCCAAATCTATTTATTGGGCGGTCAAAGATTATGAGCAAAATGTGACCAAAAACCAGTCCACCTACTGGTTGATTTTTGAATTGATTTGGAGAGATTACTTCAAATACGTTTCCTTAAGACATGGAAATTCTATTTTTTCTGTTGGTGGAATCAAAAACAGATCTTATGATTGGGGACAAAATCCGCATGTATTTCAGCAGTGGGTAAATGGAACAACAGCAGAACCTTTTGTTAATGCCAATATGCTCGAACTCAAAAGAACAGGGTTTATGAGTAATCGAGGTCGACAAAATGTAGCCAGTTATTTGGCCAAGACACTTCAAATGGACTGGCGCTGGGGCGCTACTTATTTTGAGGCCATGTTGATTGACTATGACGTACATAGTAATTACGGAAATTGGATGTATAATGCTGGTGTTGGGAATGACCCTAGAGATCGCGTTTTTAACGTCCGCTTACAAGCAGATCGATATGATGGGAATGGAAAATATCAGTCCATGTGGCTGCAAAAACAACTCTTTTGATGGAAGTCCGATTAATTCTTGGCGATCAGCTCAATGCCGAACACAGTTGGTTTGAGGAAGTCAATGACAATGTGTGTTATGTAATGTTTGAAATGCGTCAGGAGACAGACTATGTCAAGCATCACATTCAGAAAGTTGTTGCCTTCTTTGGAGCTATGCGAAACTTTGCACATGCAAGAGAGAAAGAGGGACATCGTATTTTGTATTACACCCTAGATGATTCGCAAAACGAGCAGGAGTTGGAGAAAAACCTCAATAAAGTCATTTCTCTTTTGGGTGCAACGCGCTTTGCCTACCAACTCCCGGATGAGTTTCGACTCGACCGACAACTTCAAGTGTTTTGTAAAGGCTTAAAGATTTCGTCTGATGCCGTTGATACCGACCATTTTCTCACCACAAGGGATGAAATGGGACAGTTTTTTAAGGGTAAGAAAAAATGGGTAATGGAGTTTTTCTACCGCTACATGCGGAAAAAATTTGATATCCTGATGGTGCATGATCAGCCAGAAGGCGGATCTTGGAATTATGACAAGTTTAATCGAAATAAATGGAACGGTTCCCCAGTCATTCCCCCACCCTATCTCCCAAAAGCCGAGGATATTGAGCAACTGCAAAAGATGATCGAAGATCAAGGAATTGAAACCTTAGGGAGCATATCCAAAGATGATTTTTTATTTCCAATGACCCGAGAGGAAAGTGTAAGACAGCTCGATTATTTTTGCGAAAATCTGCTTGTGGACTTTGGGAGCTTTCAAGATGCAATGCATCAAGAAGAAACCAACCTGTTCCATGCGAGGATTTCCTTTGCCTTGAATGTCAAAATCCTTCATCCTTTAGAGGTCATCAATCATGCCATTGAGGCCTATAGAAAACAACCCGAAACCATATCCCTTTCGCAGGTTGAGGGCTTTGTGAGGCAAGTGTTGGGATGGCGAGAATATATCCGTGGACTGTATTGGAAAGAAATGCCAACTTATAAAGGGTTAAACGCCTTAGAAAACACTAATCCCCTTCCCGATTTCTATTGGACTGGAGAAACCAAAATGAATTGCTTGAGCACAACCATAAAAAACAGTTTGGAGCATGCCTATGCCCATCACATCCAGCGATTGATGATTACTGGAAATTTTGCACTCCTAGCCCAAACTCACCCCGATGCTGTTGATGAATGGTATTTGGGAATCTATGCCGATGCCGTAGAATGGGTACAACTGCCAAACACACGCGGAATGAGTCAATATGCCGATGGGGGTATGGTGGCTACAAAACCTTATGTTTCTTCTGGGTCTTATGTCAACAAAATGAGTAATTATTGCTCTTCTTGTAGCTACAACCACAAAAAGAGATTGGGAGATGACGCTTGTCCATTCAATAGCTTGTATTGGAACTTTTTGGACGACAAAAAAGATTTCTTCAAAAGCAACAATCGTATGGGAATGATGCTCAATTTGTTGCGGAAAATCAAACCGGAGGAATTGGTAGCCATAAAAACACGTGCTTACGAAATCATTGCCAATCCCGATGCCTACTAAAACAGACCTTTCCATATTTTGGTTTAAAAGAGACCTCCGCGTCATGGACAACCCTGCACTACAGGCCGCCGTGCTAGACCCTTCCCCTACACTTATGGTGTATAATTTTGAGCCCATACTACTCAAAAACGATCATTATGACAATCGGCATTGGCAATTTGTTGCCGAGAGTATTGAAGAACTAAATCTATTCTTCTCGCAATACGACACCAAAATTCTCATTTGTAGTACAGAAATCCTGACCCTCTTTACAGAAATCCAAAAGAACTACACTGTCAAATCCATATATAGCCATCAGGAAACTGGGCTTAATTGTACCTACGAGAGGGATCAGTTGGTTGATCGGTATTGTCGATCTGAAGGGATTAAATGGAATGAGTTTACAAATCAAGGCGTTTTCCGCGGGCTTTCAAATCGAAAAAATTGGCGTAAAAAATGGTCTCAATTTATGTCTGATCCCATACAACCATGGGAAGCCGAAAAGCATTCATTTATTCCCAATCTCGAGATTTACTCGATTGGGATCGATTCTTTTGAGTGGAGAGATATATCAACTGGTCAGATTCGACAAAAAGGAGGGACAAAACAAGGGCTCGCCTACTTAAACAGCTTTATGAATATCCGTCACAAGTCCTATCAGAAATCGATATCTAAACCTGAATTGTCTCGCAAAGGATGCAGTCGCTTGTCGCCATACATCTCTTGGGGCAACCTTTCGGTTCGCTATGTATGGCAAACCGCTGAGCAAGCCAAGCGCAATGGTGCCTCAAGATTTCAACTACATGCGTTTACCTCGCGGTTGCGTTGGCAAGCCCATTTTATTCAAAAATTCGAAATGGAAGACCGAATGGAATTTGAAAGCATCAATAAAGGATATGCCGCATTGGAAAAATCCCCCAACGAAACTTATATACAAGCTTGGAAAACCGGACAGACTGGCTTTCCATTGATAGACGCGTCAATGCGTTGCTTGATTCAAACCGGCTATATTAACTTTCGAATGCGTGCTATGCTGGTTTCCTTTTTTACGCATCATTTATGGCAACCCTGGCAACTTGGCGTCAAGCATCTGGCAAAACAATTTTTGGATTTTGAGCCCGGAATTCATTATCCCCAATTCCAAATGCAAGCAGGGGAAACTGGAATCAATATGTTGCGTGTCTACAACCCCGTCAAAAATAGCATCACCCACGATACGGAGGGCGTATTTATTAGCAAATGGGTACCTGAACTCGAAAAATTGCCATTGCACTTGCAACACGAACCGTGGAAAATCACCCCAATTGAGGAAGAACTCTATGGCTTTTCTTTGGGAAAAGATTACCCAAGACCCATTGTTGAGCTACAAAGCGCTGCAAAACATGCCTCCACCAAGTTGTGGGGGATGAAAAAAAAGGCCAGCGTACGTGAGGAATCGCGACGAATATTGTCCAAGCATACCTTGGCAGACAGGAATAACTTTGACTAGCATGAAAGACAAGCAATTTAATATTGAACAACTCGACCGTATTATCGAAATGGCGTGGGAAGATCGCACCCCATTCGATGCCATTTTATTTCAGTTTGGAATTAAAGAGCAAGAAGTCATTACGATCATGCGAAACAACCTCAAACCGGCTAGTTTTCGTCTTTGGCGATCCCGTGTAAAGGGAAGAAAGACGAAGCACAGCAAGCAAAGAGGTGATGATGTCAAACGATTTAAATGCAGCCGCCAGCGAGGAATTAGCAACAATAAGGTTTCGAAACGATAAAGATACTATGGGATTTTACACTCGCTTGATATCTGCACCAATAGCTTGTAATCTTTCAACGATACGTTCATAACCACGATCGATTTGTTCGATATTATGGATGGTACTCGTCCCTTTTGCCGATAGAGCAGCAATCAACAAGGAAATTCCAGCACGTATATCTGGTGAAGTCATTGTGGTCCCTTTCAGAGAGGATGTAAAATCATGACCGATTACAGTCGCTCGGTGCGGGTCACAAAGTATGATTTTAGCTCCCATATCGATGAGTTTATCCACAAAGAACAAACGACTTTCAAACATTTTTTGATGGACAAGGACACTTCCCCTTGCTTGTGTTGCAACCACCAAAATGATGCTCAAAAGGTCAGGGGTAAATCCCGGCCATGGCGCATCAGAGATTGTCATAATAGAACCGTCGATAAAACTTTGAACTTCGTAGCCATCGGAATGAGCAGGGATATAGATATCGTCTTTTTGTCTTTCCACTTGTATACCCAACTTTCGAAACACATTTGGGATTTGGCCCAAATCATCCCATGAAACATTCTTGATCTTGAGTTTGCTTCTCGTAAGTGCCGCCAAACCAATCCAACTCCCAATTTCGACCATATCAGGAAGAATACGATGACTTGTACCAGAAAGTCGCTCAACCCCTTCTATGGTCAATCGGTTTGATCCAATACCAGAGATATTGGCACCCATTCGATTGAGCATACTGCAGAGCTGCTGTAAATAGGGTTCGCATGCAGCGTTATAGATCGTTGTTGTGCCTTTGGCGAGCACGGCTGCCATCACCAAATTGGCTGTGCCTGTCACGGATGCCTCATCCAGCAGTAGATAGGCACCTTGGAGCCGTTGGGTCTCCACGCTGTAAAATTGATTTTCGCGATCATAGGTAAAATCGGCGCCCAACTTCATAAGTCCTTCAAAATGCGTGTCGACTCGTCTTCTGCCAATCTTATCTCCCCCAGGTCTTGGGATGTATCCTTTACCGAACCGGGTAAGCAGTGGGCCAACCAACATAATCGACCCTCTGATTTTTCTGCCGTCAGTCTTAAAAGCATCAGATTTGAGGTACTCCAAGTTCACTTCATCGGCCTGAAATAGATAGCGATTGTTTCCTTTTTTTTGGACGCGAACACCAAGTGATTTTAGAATATCGAGTAATTTATTGATATCGACAATATCGGGAACGTTGGAAATTTCGACGGGCTCTGCTGTGAGAAGTACGGCACATAAA
>MDTD01083622.1_pt1 | contig 36762 bp, 42 predicted proteins | sample 811221 | NCBI WGS metagenome assembly MDTD01 (sample SAMN05326646, study PRJNA326480) | marine metagenome | isolation source: seawater | place: Pacific Ocean: South West | collected 2011
ATAAGAAGTTGTTTGGTATATTGGAACTGCAACTGAGGTTGTAGACTCATCTTTTCTATGTCCGGCATGCAAAACTATTGTTTCTTCTTTCATTATTTTCCTCCTATATATTATATTGATATAATTATACTAAACTGTGAAAAATTTGATAACAAATTATAAAAATACTAAAAAACTTCTTGATGTAGAATTTATTTCAAGAACAAAAAGTAATAAATTTGATAAAATTTTTTATCAAAACAAAGAGTTGTATAATTTTTCTAGTAATGATTATCTTAGTTTGTCAAAGAATCCTGTATTAATAAAAACTTCTCAAAAATGGACAGATGAATATGGCACTAGCTTGTCTTCGTCTAGACTTGTATCAGGAAATTTAGAAAAGATAAAAGAAATTGAGAAAAATTTAAGTAGGTTTTCACTAAATGAAAAATCTTTAGTAATGGGAAGTGGTTTTCAAGCCAATTCCACGCTGATTCCAGCTTTAACAGGAAACTCATTAGGTTCTAGATGTAAAACATTTATTTTTTCTGACAAATTAAATCATTCTAGTATTAACCATGGTTGCTTATTAACGAAACAAAGAATTTTTAGGTACAGGCATCTTGATTTAAATCATCTTGAATACTTATTAAAAAAAGTCCCTAAAAGTTCACAAAAATTAATTGTTTCTGAAACAATTTTTAGCATGGATGGAGATTTTGTTGATATTGATTCAATTAGGTTTTTATCTGAAAAATATGATAGTATTTTATATTTTGACGAAGCACATTCAATGGGTGTTTATGGAAACAAAGGTTTTGGATTAGCTTCAACAAAAAAAAAAGTAGAAAAAGAAATAATTCTTGGGACGTTCAGCAAGGGATTTGGAAGTTATGGCTCCTTTGTTTCTTGTTCAAATTATTTTAAAAAAAAAATAATAAATTCATGTGGTGGACTGATATATTCGACTGTTCTACCTCCAGCAGTTTTAGGATCAATTTATGCTGCTGTTAAAATTATGCCAAAATTAGATACCTTAAGAAAAAAAATAAAAGAAAATTCAATTTTTTTGATCAGTGAATTAAAAAAAAATAAAATTAATGTTGGAGGTTCAAATAGTCACATTATTCCAATGATTTTAAATGACATTGAATCTTGTGAAAAATTGAAAAAGTTTTTAATAAAGGAAGGTTTTTTTATAAAACTTATCAAATCTCCAACTGTTCCAGAAGGAAGTGAAAGAATACGAATTTCATTAACAGCTACTATAGAGAAAAAAATAATTTCTAGGCTGATAAAAACAATTAAAAATTTTCAGAAAAATGAAGATTAATTTTTTTTTTCTGCACGGTTGGGGTTTTGATAAAGATTTTTGGAATCCTGTTGGCAATCTAATAAGTAAAGAAGTTTTTTCTAATTCAGTAAAATATTTAGATTTAGGTTTTTTTTACCAGAAAGAATTAATTAAAAATTATAATCCCTCTCAAAAAAATATTTTTATTGTACATTCTTTAGGTTTAAATTGGTTCTTAAAAATGAATATTGAATGTTATGCTCTTATAAATTTTTTTTCAGCTCCTTCTTTCTTGAACTTTCAAATAGACTCTGAGAAAAAAAGAAGATATCTAAAAAAAATGATTTTAAAATTTGAAAAAAACCCTCAACTTGTTTTATCCGAATTTTATTTTAATTGCGGTATAAAAAAAAAATTGTATCAAAATCATAAAAAAAAAAATGTAAAAAATTTAAAGAGTTTTCTTATTGATTTATACGAAGATAATCTCTTAAATGACTTTATAAAAAAAGATTTTGAAATTTTTTCATTTTTTTCAGAAAATGATAAAATTTTTCAACCCTCCAAGAAAACTATTTTAGATTTAAATAGAAAAAATCATACAGTTAAATTTTTCAAAGACTTCAATCATGCATTTCCTTTTACTAATCCTAAAAGAACTTTTTTACTTATCAAATCAATAGTAAATAAATTAATTTAAATATGTTTGATTCAGTTAAAGATTGTTTTAATAAAGGTGCTTTTAGTTACGATCTAAATTCTGATGTTCAAAAGAAAGCATCATTACAATTAATTAAAATGCTAAAAGTATTTATTAATAAAAATAAAATCGAACATGATTTTTATGGATTAGATCTTGGTTGTGGAACTGGTGAATTTGCCTTTAATATTTTAAAAAACTTCAATTTTGAAAAATTACATATGATAGACTTATCAGACAGAATGATTAATTTAGCAAAAAAGAAAATAAAAAAAAAAAATATAGAGTTTGATAATCTTGATTTTGATACGTTTAACAAATTTATAAAATATAATTTGATTATTTCTAATATGTCGATTCACTGGTCAAAAAATTTTAATAAACTGGTTAAAAAAATATTGAATCAAATTTCATGTGACTCAATACTCCTTGTATCTTTTCTAAACTCTTCAAGCTTTGATTTTTTCAAAAGTCTTAATTTTTTTGATAACAAAATCATTAATCCTTTTCCGGATAAAAATAGTTTAGAATTTTTAATAAACAAAGATAAATTTTTTTTCAAAAAAAAAGAAATAGTCTTTAATAAAAAATATAATAATCCTATAAGTTTTTTGGTTGATTTAAAAAAGATTGGAGCAAATGCAAAATTTCATAAGAGAAAAAATAATCTTTTTAAATTAAGAAATATAAAAAGGAGTATTTTAATAAATTTTAATGTTAGTTGTTACATAGTTAGAAGAATTAGGAGTTGAAATTTGTGTAAAGGTTTTTTTATTTCAGGTACTGACACCAATGTTGGAAAGACAATTATTTCTGCATTGTTAGTAAAAAAATTAGATGCTATTTATTGGAAACCTATACAATGTGGTGTTAATAAATTTGGTCAAAAGGATAGTGATATAATAGAAAAATTAACGGAAAATAAAATTTTAAAAGAATTTTTCTTTTTTAAACATCCATTAAGTCCGAATATTGCTGCGTTAAAAGCTAATAAAAAAGTTTATTTAAAGGATTTTGAAAAGTTTTTAAATTTTGAGTTTTCAAAAAAAATAATTATTGAAGGGGCTGGTGGTCTAAATGTTCCTATAAATAATAAATCGTTAATAGTTGATTTGGTAAAATATCTAAAACTACCATTAGTTTTAGTTTCTAGAACTAGTTTGGGAACAATTAATCATACTCTTTTGTCTATTGAGATTTTAAAAAAAAAAAAGATATCTCTTCATGGATTAATTTTTTGCGGAAAAAATCAACCGGATACCATTGACACAATTTTAAATCATGGAAAATTAATTTATGGAAAAAAAATTAATTTTTTGGGAAGAGTTCCATATGTAAAAAAGATTGATAAAAAATCTATTAAAGAGTTAGGTAAGAAAATTTTAATTTAAAAATGAAGAAAAAGATTTTAGAATTAGATAAGAAATATCTTTGGCATCCTTTTACTCCAATCAAAACAAATGCCCCAATACCTATTGCTTCGGCTAAAAATGAATTCTTATATGATGTGGATGGAAAAAAATATGTTGATTTAATATCATCATGGTGGGTAAACATTCATGGTCATTGTAATGAATATATTTACAAAAGAATTATTGATCAATCGAAGAAATTAGAACAAGTTTTATTTGCTGGTTTTACTCATGAACCAGCAGTTAAATTAGCAGAAGCGTTAAATAAAATTCTTCCCAAAAAAATTTCTAAGGTTTTTTACTCGGATAATGGTTCAACATCAGTAGAAATTGCATTAAAAATAGCGATTCAATATTGGTATAATCAAGGAAAAAAGAAAAATAAATTTATATCATTTGATGGTGGTTATCATGGAGATACTTTTGGAGCAATGTCAGTTGGATCTAGTACAGGATTTTATAAACCTTTTGAAGATCTTCTACCAAAAAGTTTTTCTATTCCATTTCCAGAATCATGGAATGGCAATAATGAAATAGAAAAAAATGAAAATCTAGCTTTAGATGAAATCGATAAAATTTTAAATAATCATGAAAAGGAAATTGCTGCAGTAATTTTGGAGCCCTTGATTCAAGGTGCAGGAGGAATGAAGATTTGTAGAAAAGAATTTCTGGAAAAAGCTGTAATAAAATTTAAATCTGCAGGAGTAATTGTTATTTTTGATGAAGTTATGACTGCTTTTGGTAGAACTGGAAAAATGTTTGCATTAGATTATTTGGAAAAAATAGAACCTGATATAGTTTGCTTAGCAAAATCACTTACGGGTGGTTATATACCCTTAGCTGCAACTGTTTTTAATGAAAGGATTTTTCAAGAATTTGCAAGCTCAGAAATTAATAAGACATTTCTTCATGGACATTCTTTTACTGCAAATCCAATTGGTTGTGAAGCGGCTCTTGCTTCTTTAGATCTTTTTAGAATAAATAAAACATTTGAGAAAATAGATGCATTAAATAAGGTACACATTGCTTGTTTAGATGAAATCTCCTTAAAACTTGATGTTTCAAAAATTAGGTGTCTTGGATCTATAGCGGCCTTTGATTTAAATAATTTTGAAAAAAATTATGGTTCAGAAAAAAGCAATAGATTAAAAAATAAATTTTTAGACAATGGGTTACTTTTAAGACCACTTGGAAATACAATTTATATAATGCCACCATATTGTATCAGTCCAGATAGACTTAAAGATTGTTATAAAAAAATTATACAAATTCTTAATTAATTTTTTTTTTATATAAAATATGCTAATTTTTTAATGGTATGAATGTTTCTTTGGACCAAAAAATTGATAATTTTATTAAACCATTCTCAGACGCAATAACAAACTTTGTGTTTGGAAGTTTTAATTTTCTTGGTTCGAGTATTCCATTTATAGTTTTATGGTTGGTATTCGCTAGCTTTTTTTTTACTTTTTATTTTAGATTCTTAAATGTGAGGTATTTTAGAAGAGCATTTAGTGTAGCTTTTGGAAAGTATGATAACCCCAATAGTATTGGTGAGATAACACATTTCCAAGCTTTTACAGCAGCAATGTCAGGAACTATTGGATTGGGTAATATAGCTGGTGTTGCAGTAGCTATTTCATTGGGTGGTCCTGGAGCAATGGTATGGATGATTGTTACAGCGTTTTTTGGAATGTCACTGAAATTTATTGAAGTTAGCTTGGGTCACAAATATAGAGTTATTCATTCTGATGGAACTGTATCTGGTGGAGCTATCAGATATTTATCTTCAGGTTTAGAAGAACATGGTTTACCTAAACTAGGCAAGATTCTTGCCTTAATATTTGCAATTTGTTGTATTGGTGGATCATTTGGTGGAGGAAATATGTTTCAAGCCAACCAAGCATTCCAACAAATAGTTGAAGCATCTGGTGGTATTGAAAGTCCGTTATATCAAAAGGGATGGTTAGGGGGATTAATTTTTGCTTTTGTTGTTGGTTTAATAATACTAGGAGGAATAAAATCAATTGGAAAAGTGACTGAGAAACTTGTTCCAATGATGGCAATAATTTATATCTTATCGTGCATAATAATAATTTTTTCTAATTATCATTTAATTCCAGAAACATTTTATAAAATTTTTTCAAGTGCATTTAGTCTTGAAGCTACAACAGGTGGAATTCTTGGCTCAATCATAGCTGGAGTAAAAAGGGCGGTCTTTTCAAATGAATCTGGAATTGGTTCTGCCCCTATAGCTTATGCTCCTGCAAAAAGTGATAATCATCTTAATACAGGATTTTTATCTCTTTTATCACCATTTGTTGATACCATTATTGTTTGTTCAATGACAGCATTTGTGATAACAATTACAGGGGTTTATGAAAATTACGGAGGTCAAATTCAAGGCGTAGAGTTAACCTCTAGGGCTTTTGAATCTGTTTTCTCATGGTTCCCAAAAGTATTGGCTGTTGCAATAAGTTTGTTCGCTATTTCTACACTTATTACATGGTCATACTATGGATTAAGATGCTGGACATATATTTTTGGACAAAGTGATTTAAGCAGGTATTCTTTTAAGATTATATTCTTAAGTTTTACAGTTATTGGTACATCAATGAATTTAGGAAGTGTTATAAATTTTTCAGATTCTATGATTTTTGCTATGTCCATACCTAACATTATAGGACTTTATTTTTTAGCTCCGACTATTTTTAAAGATCTAAAAAAACTTGAAAAAAAATGAAAAAAAAAATTTATATAGCTAGTGATCATGCAGGTTTCGAATTAAAAGAAAGAATTATCTTAACTTTTAAGGAGTTAAATTTTGATAATCTAGGAACAAATAGTTTGGATTCGGTTGATTATCCAGATTTTGCCCATGGACTTAGTAAAAAAATTACAGAAGAAGATACTTGTTTTGGTGTTTTGATTTGTGGAAGTGGTATTGGGATGTCAATGGTTGCAAATAGGCATAAAGGTGTAAGGGCAGCCCTATGTTTCAATTCTCAAATGGCTCAATTAGCAAGAGAGCATAATAACGCAAATGTATTAGTTTTAGGTTCAAGGTTGATTTCTTTTGAAGAAGCTATTAAATCATTAAAGGTGTTTTTAGCTACTAAATTTGAAGGTGGAAGGCATCAAGGTAGACTAGACAAATTTTATAATGTAAAACTGTAATATATTAATTAGGAGAAGATATGACACAACAGGTTTTTTTTCAAAGTAGTTTGACTCAGACTGACCCAGCAATTTTAGATGCTATCAAAAATGAGTATCATAGACAAAATGACCAAATCGAACTTATAGCATCAGAAAATATTGTTTCCAAAGCAGTGCTCGAAGCACAAGGGACTATTCTTACAAACAAATATGCAGAAGGGTATTCGGGCAAAAGATATTATGGCGGTTGTGAGCATGTTGACGTAGTTGAAGACTTATGTATTGAAAGAGTAAAAAAGTTATTTAACGCAGATTTTGCAAATGTCCAAGTTCATTCTGGGTCTCAAGCAAATCAAGCAGTTTTTTTAGCATTACTAAAGCCAGGTGACACTATCATGGGTATGTCCTTAGCTGCAGGTGGACACCTAACACACGGGGCTCCACCGAATGAATCAGGTAAATGGTTTAATGCTGTTCAATATGGTGTAAAAAAAGATGATGCATTGATTGATTTTGATGAAGTTGAAAAATTAGCAATAGAAAATAAGCCTAAACTTATTATTGCTGGTGGATCATCTTATCCTCGTATTATTGATTTCAAAAAATTCAAAGACATTGCTGATAAAGTAGGTGCTTTGTTGTTGGTTGATATGGCACATTTTGCTGGACTAGTTGCTACAGGTTTATATCCAAATCCTCTTCAATATGCTGATGTAGTAACAACTACAACACATAAAACACTCAGAGGTCCAAGAGGCGGTTTGGTATTGACAAACAATCAGGATTTTGCAAAAAAAATAAATTCTGCTGTATTTCCTGGCTTACAAGGAGGACCATTAATGCATGTGATATGTGCTAAAGCTGTGGCTTTCGGTGAAGCCTTAAAACCAGAATTTAAAGGTTATATTAAATCGGTTATTGAAAATGCTAAAGTATTAGGGGATGTAATGATTGAACGTGGTTTAGAAGTTGTCTCTGGAGGAACAGACACACATTTGATTTTGGTAGACTTAAGACCAAAAAAACTTACTGGCAAAGATGCTGAAAGATCATTGGAAAATGCAGGTATAACATGTAATAAAAATGGAGTCCCTTTTGATCCTGAGAGTCCTTTTATTACCTCCGGAATTAGATTAGGTTCTCCAGCAGGAACAAGTAGAGGATTTGGAGTTGAAGAATTTAAATTAATCGGTCAACTTATAGGTGACGTACTTGATGGTTTATCTGATAACAAAGAAGATAATTCTAAAGTTGAAAATGAAGTTAGAACTAAAGTAAAAAATCTATGTGAAAGGTTTCCTATTTATAGTTCTGTAATTTAAAATAAGGTTAAATATGCGCTGCCCCTTTTGTGGACACGATGAAACTCAAGTAAAGGATTCAAGGCCTTCAGATGACAACAGTTCAATCAGAAGAAGGCGTCAATGTCCAGCTTGTGCAGCAAGATTTACGACTTTTGAGAGAGTTCAACTTCGTGAACTCATGGTGATAAAGAAAGATGAATCTAGAACTATTTTTGATAGGGAAAAACTTGTACGTTCTATTAATATTTCATGCAGAAAAAGGCCTGTTAAAACTGACCAAATAGAACTTGTTGCTAATAGTATTCAGAGAAGACTTGAAAGTTCTGGTGAAACAGAGATCCCATCGAATTTGATTGGAGAGTTAGTAATGGATGCATTAAAAGAATTAGACAGAGTTGCCTACTTGAGGTTTGCTTCTGTTTATAAAGATTTTCAAGAAACTGATGATTTTAGAAAATTTATTGATAAAAATCTGAATTTAAAAAATGAATGATAAGTGTTTTTTGATAAGCAATATATCGATTCATCTCTTTTTATTTTAAGGCAATTTTTAGGAAAAACTTTTCCAAATCCTCCAGTGGTCGCACTATTAGTTGAGTATGACAAGAATTTTAGGAACCATAAGATTGTTAGTTATGGAATAACAGGAGAATCTGGAAGACCTCATGCAGAAGCAGAAGCAATCAAAAATTTTCAATTTAACTCTAAAAAAACATATACATTGTATTCCACTTTAGAACCATGTTCTCATAAGGGAAGAGGTGATTCTTGCGTAAATGAAATATTACAATCAAAAATCGATAGAGTTGTTTTTTGTTTACTTGATCCAGACATTAGAATTAGAGGTAACGGAGCAAAACTCTTAAAACAAAATGGTATAGAGGTTTCGTATGGTCTTATGGAAAAAGAAGCCTATAAAATTTATGAAGGTTATTTTTTTAATAGAATTCTAGGACGACCATTAGTTACACTTAAATTTGCAACATCATTAGATGGAAAAATCTCCAGAAAAAAAAATAAATTTAGTCAAATTACAAATAAAAAAAGTCAAAAGTATCTTCATATAATGAGATCGATGTATGACGCAATCTTGGTTGGATCAAATACCGTAAGAACAGATGATTGTATTTTAACTTCTCGGATAGATGGTTTAAATCAATTTTCGCCTATAAGAATTATATTAAATAGAAAATTTGACTTATCAGAAAAACAAAAAATTTTTAAAGGGACAAAGAAATATAGAACAATTATTTTTACAGAAAAAAAAAACTTAAAAAAAAAAAAATTCCATAATAATATTGAAATAATTGCAGTTGATAAGAGACAATTTAGTTTAAAATTTATATTGGAGAAATTATCTAAAATTGGAGTGTGTAATCTTTTAGTAGAAGGTGGTTCGAAAATTTTCAATTTATTTTTACATTCAAAATATTGTGATAAAATTAAAATTTTTAGAGGAAATTTTTTTATTGGCCAGCATGGACTGGATGCTTTGTCTTCAAATAATGTTTTAGAAGATAAAAACTTTAAATTTAATCTAATTACGTTAAATAAATTTGAACATGATCATTTAGAAATCTTTGAAAAAAAGAGAAATTGTTTAATATTAAAATAAAATAAAATGTTTTCAGGTATAGTTACAAATTTGGGTAAGATTACTTTTTTTGATAAGTCAAAAAAAGTTATTGGAATCAATTCGAACTTAAAAAATGTAAAACTTGGAGATTCAATTAGTTGTAATGGAATTTGCTTAACTATAAGCAAAAAGGAAAATAAAACATTGTTTTTTAATTTGTCTAAGGAAACAATCTCTAAGACAAATTTATCTAAAAGTAGAATTAATGATATAATAAATCTAGAAAAATCTCTTAAAAGTGGTGATGAAATTTCTGGACATTTGGTTTTCGGTCATGTTGATGGAATATCAAAAGTGATTAAGATTAATAATTTAAAAGACTCTCGTGAAATAGTTTTTAAAACTTCTAGTAAAATATCTAAATTTTTAATAGAAAAGTGTTCTATTTGTCTTAATGGAGTGTCTTTAACAGTGAATTATGTAGAAAAAAATAACTTCAAGATTAGTATAATTCCATATACTTGGAATAATACTACATTTAAGAATTTAAAAATTGGAAGCATTCTCAATACAGAAGTTGATATGCTAGCAAGATATGTATTTAAGGCTTTAAATAAATGAAAAACATTTTTTCACCAATAAAAGATATAATAGATGACCTTTCTAAAGGAAAAATGGTTGTAATTGTCGATGATGAAAATAGAGAAAATGAAGGCGATTTAATATTTTGTGCTGAATATGTAAATTTTGAGAAAATAAATTTCATGGCAAAGCACGCTAGAGGCTTGATTTGTCTTACACTAGATAAAAAAAGAGTCGAAAAATTAAATTTAAAATTAATGACTGAAACAAATCAAAGTAATCATAGAACAGCCTTCACAGTTTCGATTGATTCGAGAAATGGGATTACAACTGGAATTAGTGCAAAAGATAGAGCTCAAACTATAAAAGTAGCGACTATGAAAAACTCTAAATCATTAGATTTAGTTAGTCCAGGCCATATTTTTCCTCTACTAGCTAGTGAAGGGGGGGTTTTAGTCAGAGCTGGGCACACAGAGGCAGCAGTTGATTTGTCAAGATTAGCATTAGGTAATAAAAATCCATATGGTGTGATTTGCGAAATAATGAATGATGACGGAACAATGGCTAGGCTTAACGATCTAGTAAAATTTTGCAAAAAACATAAATTAAAAATTTCGTCAATTAAAGATTTAATTGAGTACAGATTGAAGAAAGAAAAATTTGTTAGGTGTATTAAAACTGACTCTTTAAACTTAGGAAAAAATAAAAACTTTAAAATGTACATTTACAAAAATTTAGTTGATGATACTGAACATATAGCATTAGTTAAGGGAAAAATAATTAAGGGAGAAACTTTAATTGTAAGAATGCATAGTTTGAATTTTTTTTCAGACTTTTTAGACCCTAAAAATAATGATCTTTACAAGTCAATTGAAATTATATCAAAGTCCAATAACGGGATTATTGTTGTTATAAGGAATCCAAAAAAGGAATTAGAAAAAAAAGAAAAAGCAAAAAATAAAAATCAAAAAAAAACACTCAAGGAATATGGTATTGGTGCTCAGATTTTAGTAGATATGGGTGTTCAAAAAATAATTTTATTAACTAACTCAAAAACTAATATTATTGGTATTGACGGATTTGGTCTGAAAATAATTGGTATAAAAAAATTAAAATGAAAAAGATCCTTATAATAGTTTCAACTTTTTATTCCAGAATTTCAGAAAAACTTTTGAATGGTTCCACAAAACTTTTAGAAAAGAATAAAATAAAGTATGATATTAAAAAAGTTTATGGTTCTCTGGAAATACCTTTTATTTTGGAAAAATATAAAAATAAATATGATGGATACATCATTTTAGCTTGTATTATTCAAGGAGAAACAGATCACTATAAAGTTGTAAGAGAGATATCTGTAAAACATATATACGAAATTGCCTATAAAAATAAACTTGCACTTGGTAGTGCAGTTCTTACAGTTAAAAATTTTGAACAAGCTTTAGAAAGAGCTGACATAAAAAAAAGAAATCTGGGAGGTAAAGCCGCAGAAGTTTGTTTGGATCTTATGAAAGAAATTTAAATGAATAAAAACATAAAAAATAAATCAGTAACTCGTTTTGCAATTGTACAAGCAATTTATTGTATAAAAAGTTTGCAATTAAATGAGTTAGAGATTTTAAATTTTTTTGATGGAAAAAATCGTGAGTTTTTTTCAGGACTAGATGAAAGTATAGAAGAAAAAAAAATAGATAAAAATCTTTTTTCAAGAATCATTAGAATTCAAAATGATAAAAAAGAATTTATAGAAAAATTAATTGATAAAAATATTAACAAAAATTGGGATATAAAGAGATTGCCTGTTATACTTCATTCCATTCTCATTGCAGCCGTAAGTGAAATGATTGTACATCCAAAATTATCACTTGGAATTATAGTTACAGAATATTTAAAAATAACAGAGTGTTTTTTTTTAGACGGAGAGAGTGCATTTGTTAATGCTTTTATTGAAAAAGCTCACTCTATTTTAATCTCGTCACAAGAAAGTATGAATGGATAATGAATTTAAAATTATAAAGGATTTTTTTCTTCAACTAGCTGACAATCGAAATTCAATGAAACTAACAAATGATGCAGCAGTATTGAATTTTAGTGATTCTTTTTTGACAGTTTCTACTGATATGATGATTGAAGGAACGCATTTTGAAGGATCAGAAAATCCAAAGACAATTGCTCGCAAATTATTAAGAATTAATCTTTCTGATCTAGCTGCGATGGGTGCTATTCCATACGGTTATTTATTGAATCTATCTATTCCAAAAAAAAATGCATTTATTTGGATAAAAGAATTCGTGAAAGGATTAAAGATAGACCAAAAAAAATTTGGGCTTAAGCTTTTAGGGGGTGATTTAAGTCAATCAAAAAAAATCTTTATATCAGCAACAATATTTGGAAAAGCTAAAAAAAAAGTTCATTTAAATAATACAGCTAAGGAAGGTTCAAATATTTATGTTTCAGGCACTTTAGGTGACGCAGCTATTGCTTTTAATTTTTTAAAAAAAAAAATTTACTTGGAAAAAAAAAGTAGAAACTATTTTTTAAAAAAATTATTTTTACCCGATCCCAAAATAAAATTGGGTAATTTTTTAATTGATTATTCAGATTCTTGTACAGATATTTCAGATGGATTGTATAGAGATTTGAATAAATTGTGTTACCATTCTGGAATTTGCGCAAATATTTTCTGCTCAAAAATCCCCTTATCAATTTTTTTAAAGAAAATTTTACAAAATACTAATAATAAAAAAAAATTGTGGGAGACTATCCTTTGTGGTGGAGAGGATTACCAACTTTTGTTTTCGATACCAAAAGAAAAAATTCAAAAGTTTGAAACAAAAAAACTAAGAGATGTTCATAAAATCGGTTATTTTTCCAAGGGTCAAGGAATTAAAATATATAATAATGAAAATAAAATCTTAAATTTATCCAATATTGGATTCAGTCATTTTTAATTTTAATATTGAACAAGTGATTCAATGTGCTATAAGAACGTTTTATAACAATATTTTTTATTTATGTTAATAGAATTTCTGATTGTACTCCTGTGTTCGTTATTGTCTATAGCTTATGGGGGGTTTACCATTAAGAAAATTTTATCAGCACCTCAAGGTTCTGATAGAATGATTGAAATAGCTTCTGCAATTCAAGAAGGAGCTCAGGCATATCTCAATAGGCAATATTTTACAATATCAGTTGTTGGAATAGTAATAGCACTTTCACTTTACTTTCTTATGGAAAATAGTTTTGTTTCCATTGGATTTGTTTTAGGTGCTTTTCTCTCAGGTTTGGCAGGATATATTGGAATGTTTATTTCTGTTAGGGCGAATGTAAGAACAGCAGAAGCTGCTACGAAAGGTCTGCAACCCGCCCTCGATATTTCTTTTAAATCCGGTGCAATAACTGGTTTTCTTGTTGTTGGTCTTGGTCTGTTAGGCCTAATCGGATATTACTGGTTCTTAACAATACACTTTAATCCTGGTGGAGGCAGAGAAATTATTGAGTCAATGGTAGCGCTAAGTTTTGGTGCATCGTTAATATCAATTTTTGCAAGGTTAGGTGGTGGAATTTTTACTAAAGGTGCAGATGTGGGAGCAGATTTAGTTGGCAAAATAGAAGCAGGAATACCTGAAGATGATCCGAGAAACCCTGCTGTAATTGCTGATAATGTAGGAGATAATGTTGGTGACTGCGCTGGGATGGCTGCGGATTTATTCGAAACTTACGCTGTTACAATTGTAGGAACTATGGTTTTGGGACTTATTCTGTTTTCTGGAGGTGATCAAGAAGTCTTCATGATGTACCCTTTATTAATAGCCGGTGTTTGCATTGTATCATCATTAATTGGATCTTTTTATGTTAAATTAGGAGAGGGTTCAACAAATATAATGGGAGCTCTTTATAAAGGATTAGGAATTACTGGGATAACTTCAGTAATATTTATTTTTTTTCTTACTGATTTTTTTGTTGGTGTTGACCAAATAATAATTAATAAGGACTTATTTATAGAGTCTTTTTCTGGTATTGATTTATTTTATTGTTCAATAATTGGTCTTGCGGTTACTGGTCTTCTTGTTTGGATAACAGAATATTACACCAGTACCGAATTTGGTCCTGTAAGATCAGTTGCTAACTCATCTCAGTCAGGCCATGCTACTAACATAATCCAAGGTTTAGCCGTTTCAATGCAATCCACTACTTTACCTACAATTGTTATAATCATGGGTATAATTTTTTCTTACAAATTTGCTGGATTATATGGAATTTCAATAGCCGCCACAACAATGCTTGCACTTGCAGGAATGATTGTAGCTTTAGACGCCTATGGACCTGTAACTGATAATGCAGGTGGTATAGCCGAGATGTCTAATCTTCCGCAAGACGTAAGAAAAACTACAGATGCGTTAGATGCAGTTGGAAATACAACCAAAGCTGTTACAAAAGGTTATGCAATTGGCTCAGCAGGTCTAGCATCGCTTGTTTTATTTGGGGCATACACTCAAGATTTGAAATATTATTTTCCATCTTTGGATATTAAGTTTTCACTAGAGGATCCTTTTGTAGTCATAGGTCTACTTATAGGAGGAATGTTACCATATTTATTTGGATCAATGGGAATGACTGCTGTTGGAAAAACTGCTCAAAAAATTGTAAATGAAGTTAGAAGACAATTTAAAGAAAACAAAGGAATTATGTCTGGAAGAACAAAGCCAGAGTATGGTAAAGCTGTGGATATTTTAACAAAAGGTGCAATTGTAGCGATGATAATACCTTCTTTACTTCCAGTACTTGCACCTTTTGTTACATATTATTCAATACTTTTTATCACAGGTGACCCAAGTTCAGCTTTTGTTACTTTAGGGGCTATGTTGCTTGGAACGATTGTTACAGGACTTTTCGTTGCAATTTCTATGACATCAGGTGGCGGAGCATGGGATAATGCTAAGAAATATATTGAGGATGGAAACTATGGTGGTAAAAATTCTGATGCGCATAAAGCTGCTGTTACTGGAGACACTGTTGGTGATCCTTATAAAGATACAGCTGGCCCAGCAATAAATCCAATGATTAAGATTATAAATATCGTATCAATCTTATTGCTTGCAATGTTGTCCTAAAATTAGTTTTCTGCTCTTCCAGATCCAATGATTGGTCCTCCTCTTTTCATACCTGGCATGCCAAAATTTCCAAGTATTTGACGAAGCAAGCTTTGTTTATATCCTGCAAGCTGAGTTTCTTTAGGTGACATTGCAATATTTATAGTCTGTTTTTCATCATAAACAAAAATTTTCTTGAGCTTATCTTTCTTATCAAAATTTAATTCCAGAATAATTTGCTGCTCCAAATCTGGTTTTAAGAAAGCGATTTGTGAATTTACTCTACCTAAATAATAAAATGAATTATCACCCAATGTACCTTGAAAAGAAGGTTCTCCTAAAATTTTGGAAATCGACTCTTTATTATCTTTACCAAGTTTAATTATTGAAACCAGATCAGCACTTGGGAGATTCCCGTGAATTAACTTTTTGTTTATACATGAAGTTAAACTTGTTAATATAATTGTAAAAATAATTAGTCTCATTTAACTGGTCATTTAATAATTGGATAAAAAACTTTTAATTGATATTTACAAAAAAATTTTAGATCAATCAAATAAAAGATTTTTTTTTGATAAGGTAAAAGTATCAGAATCATTTTCGTCGAGAGTTGAAATCTTTCAATTAAATATAATTTTTGTTCTATATTTTTGTGAGGAAAAAAAAATTAGTAAGAAATTTTCAAAAAATTTAATTAATTATTTTTTGGATGATATGGAAAGTGCTATTAGAGAAATTGGAGTTTCAGAAACTTCAATTGGAAGGAAAAAAAGAATTATTGCTGAGAATTTTTATGGTAGATTGTATTCATACACAGAAATTTTTAAAAACAAGAAACTAGATAAAAAATTTATTGAAAAAAAATTAAAAAAAAATTTTAAATCTTCTGAAATCGAATATGGTTCTCTCTTAAGATATATAGTTTTAAATATTAATCTTTTTAGTAGATTAAATAAGATTTCTTTTATAAACCTCGATTTTGATTATGTTGATCTAGAATAAATAAAAAAAATATTGTTATTATGTTATTTATTCTGTAAAAGTTTTATTCTGTTAAAAAGGAATTATTTATGGCTGTACCAAAAAGAAAAACTACACCATCAAAAAGAAATATGAGAAGATCTCATGACAAAGTTCAGAGTTTTAATTTAGTTGAATGTTCTAATTGCGGTGAGCTAAAATTAGCTCATCAAATTTGCAATGCTTGTGGATATTATAATAAAAAAGAAGTTGTAAAAAAAATTGAGTTAGAATCTGAAGAGGATCAAGATTCATAAATAAATTCTTTGGAGTAAAAATTTGAAAGAGATTGTTCTTGCCATTGATATAATGGGTGGTGATTTTGGTCCTTCTGCAACAATTGAAGGTGTTGCAATTGCCTCTGAAATTTATCCTCACGTAAAATTTAAATTATTTGGTAACAAGAAACTAGCTTATGACATTTTAAGTAAAAATGAATCATTAAGAAATTTTGAATTGATTCATACAACTGAAAAAATAAACTCTGATGATGAACCAGTAAATGCTTTAAGAAAATTAAAAAAATCGAGTATGCGTTTAGGTATTAATGATGTAGCTAATAATAATTGCGATGGATTTGTCTCTGCAGGTAATACAGGTGCTTTAATGGCAATATCAAAATTTGTTCTGAGAACAATAAAGGGTATTAATAGACCAGCAATTGCTGGTTTAATGCCTACACTCAAAGGACAAACTGTAATTCTTGATTTAGGTGCTAATGTAGATTGCTCTAATCAAAACCTTGTTCAATTTGCCCTAATGGGTGATATTTTTTCACAACACGTTCTTGGAATAAAAAATCCAAGAGTTGGTCTTCTAAATGTTGGAGCTGAAGAAATTAAAGGTAATTCTACAGTAAGACAAACGTTTGACGACCTAAAAAAAATTTCATCAAAAATTAATTTCTTTGGTTTTATTGAAGGAAATGACATCAACAAAGGAATTGTAGATGTAGTTGTAACTGATGGTTTCTCAGGAAACATTGCTTTAAAGACAGCTGAAGGTGTTGCTGAGTTAATATTTACATTTCTTAAAAACTCATATAATAGCTCTTTAATGTCAAAAATTGGGTATATTTTGTCAAAACCAGCCTTGAATAGATTTAAAACTAGAATAGATCCAAGAAAATATAACGGTGCGGTTCTTTTAGGATTAAATAGTATAGTAGTTAAAAGCCATGGAGGTACTGATGCATTTGGCTTTTCAAATGCAATTGGTGTTGCTGTTTCTTTAATAGAGAATTCTTATGTATCAGAAATAGAAAAAAAATTGATGATTTAAAAAATGGTTAATTCAAAAATAATTGGTTGTGGGCATTATCTTCCACAAAAAGTTTTAAAAAATGATGATTTTAAAAAGTTTATCGATACATCTGATGAATGGATATTTACAAGAACAGGAATCAAACAAAGACATATTGCTGCAGAAAAACAATATACATCCGATTTGGCTATTCAAGCAACAAAGCTTGCCATACAATCTGCTAAGATTGATAAAAATGAAATTGATTGTATTATTATTGCTACCACAACCCCAGATGAAACATTTCCTTCTACCGCAACTAAAGTTCAAAATTACTTTAAGATAAAAAATATTCCTTCTTTTGATATTCAAGCCGTATGCTCAGGATTTATTTATTCCTTACAAATTGCAGATTCACTAATTAAAGCAGGTAATGCAAGGAAGATCCTAGTGGTAGGAGCTGAAACTTTATCGAAAATTGTTGACTGGAAAGATAGAAGAACTTGTGTTTTATTTGGTGATGGTGCTGGAGCTGTTATTTTAGAATCCACTAGAGAAGAAAGTGGTTTATTATCAACAAAATTATTCTCTGATGGATCCTGGCATGACAGTTTATTTGCTGATGGAGGGCCATCCAAAAATCAAAAAGTAGGTAAAATAAGAATGAATGGTCAGGATATTTTTAAGCAAGCAGTCAATAAATTAGCTGAAGCTACAGAATTGTCCTTAAAGGAATGTAAATTGAGTGTTAAAGATATAGATTGGTTTATCCCACATCAAGCTAACCAAAGAATTATTGTGAGTACAGCAAAAAAAATTGGCATCGATGAAAGTAAAACGGTTAGTACTGTTAGGAATCATGCCAATACATCTGCCGCATCTATACCATTGGCATTATCAACATCAATTAACTCAGGAATAATAAAAAGAGGTCACAAAATTGCTATGTGTGCAATTGGTGGAGGATTAACTTGGGGAAGTTGTATTTTAAAATTTTGAGATATATAATTTAACCATGTCAAAAGATGTTATAACTAAGGCAGTTGTTGTTAACTTTTTAAATGAAAGTATTGGACTTTCAAAAAGAGAATGTTTAAATTTTTTTGAAAATTTTATAGAAATTATTTCAAATGAATTGAAAAATAACAAGAACGTCAAAATTGTAAATTTTGGAGTTTTTACAATAAAAAAAAAAAGATCAAGAATTGGAAGAAACCCTAAGACAAAAGAAGAAGTGATTATATCTGAAAGGAATGTAGTAAAATTCAAACCATCTGATTTGATAATAAACCAATCAAATTCAAATAAGAACTCATCATGAATAAAACAGATGATGCTCTTAGAACTATTGGTGAAGTTTCTAAAATTTTAAAAATTCCAGTTCATGTTGTAAGATTTTGGGAAAAAAAATTCTCTATTGTATCTCCGATAAAAAAAGATACTGGCATAAGATATTACGATAATAAACAAATTACTATTTTAAAAAGAATAAAGTTTCTTTTATACGAAGAAAAATTTTCAATAAATGGGGCTATTAGGGTCCTTAATGATGAAAAGAAAGATAAAAACCTTATAGATAAAAATGATTTGATAAATGAATTGAAAATATTAAAACAAGAAATTGAAAATATCTTAAATTAACGGGGCGTAGCGCAGTCTGGTAGCGTGTCCGTCTGGGGGACGGGAGGTCGCTGGTTCAAATCCAGTCGCCCCGACCATAAAAATTATGAATGAAAAATTGAAATTTTTTTATACCACATGTCAAAATCTGACAGAGGCCAGAAAACTTAGTGAAGTTTTAGTAAAAAAAAAGATTGCTGTTTGTATAAACATTATAAAAAATATCGAAAGTCTATATCTTGAAAAAGGTAAGATTCATAGATCTCTGGAAGTAGGACTTATTATAAAAACTTTTGAAAATAAAAAAAGAATCGAAAAATCAATAAATTACTATCACAGCTATGAAATTCCTTTTATTGCAGAAATTAAAATTGGTGATGTTGGAAAAAAATATCTTGATTGGGCTAAAGTTAGTATCAAATAAAGTTATTAATTATTGACACTTTAGAATTTTAAGTTATTTTGCAATAAAATATTTTTAGTTATGTTGACATATTCTTTAAAGCAAAAAGACATAAAAAAACGATGGTATTTGCTAGATGCAAATGGTCTTGTTTTAGGAAGACTAGCTTCTAGGATTTCTCATATACTTAGAGGTAAACATAAAACCTCATATTCACCGCATCTAGATTGCGGTGATAATGTGATTGTTATTAATGCTGAAAAAATAAAATTAACTGGAAATAAATCAAGGAAAAAGATTTATTATAAACATACTGGATACCCAGGAGGGTTAAAGGAAACAAAATTTTTAGATATTTTAAATGGTAAAAACCCTGACTTTATAATTAGAAAAGCAGTTGAAAGAATGATGAATTCAAACGCTTTAGCAAAAAAACAATTAGGAAATTTGAGGATTTTTAAAGGAGAAACTCATAATTTAGAAGGTCAAAAGCCTGAGAAAATAGATTTTGGGTCATTGAATAGAAAAAATTTAGTTAATGCATCATGAGTACAAAAGATCAAAATATTACATTGTCAGAACCAATTAGTGAAGAGAAAAAAGGCCCAAACCTTGATAAACTTGGCAGAGCTTATGCGACTGGGAGAAGAAAAACCTCTGTTTCAAGGGTTTGGTTAAAAACTGGTTCGGGCAAAATAACAGTTAATGGAAAGAATAGTGATCAGTATTTTTTAAGAAAAATTTTAAATTCTATACTTGAAGAGCCATTGGTCAAAACAGAAAGAAAATCAGAAGTAGAAATTTTTTCAACAGTCTCTGGAGGTGGTCTTTCTGGTCAAGCAGGTGCCTTGAGACATGGTATTAGCAGAGCATTAGTTAATTTTGATCCATCATTGAGAAAGAAATTAAAAAAACTTGGATTTCTTACAAGAGATGCAAGAAAAGTTGAAAGAAAAAAGTTTGGAAGACATAAAGCTAGAAGAAGCCCACAATTTTCAAAAAGATAAATTTATATGTCTCTTAATATTTGCATCTTTGGAGTTTCAGGATACACTGGCTCAAAGCTTCTCGAGTTATTGTGCAGGCATAGTAAAGTAAATGTTTCTGGAGTTTTTGGTGATCAAAGTATAGGTTCTAAATTAAAAGATATATTTCCAAAATTAGATAAAGTACCTGATATAAAAATTTCTAATTATTTAGATTTTAATTTTTCAAATGTTGATCTAGTTTTTAGTTGCCTACCTCATGGAGAGTTTCAAAAAAAAGTTATAAAACGTCTAGATCCCAAACTTTCAATAATAGACTTGTCTGGAGATTTTCGATTAAATAATTACAATGACTATGAATTATTTTATGAAACTAAACATAAATCAGAAGATCTTCAAAAGAAATTTGTTTATGGATTAAGTGAGTTTTATAGAAATGAAATATCCAAATCAAAATTTATTGCAAATCCAGGATGCTACCCAACATCCGTATTAATTCCATTATTACCTCTAATTGATAAAGAATTAATTGAAAATGGAAGTCACATTATTATTGACTCAAAGTCTGGTGTGAGTGGAGCTGGCAAAAAACCTAAAATAGAAAATCTTTTTTCAGAATTAAATGATAATTTTTATTCTTATGGGATTTTGTCTCACAGACATTATCCTGAAATAGATCAGGAATTCAAAAAAATTAATAAAAGTATATCATTTTCCTTTATACCTCATTTACTACCTGTTTTTTCTGGACTTCAATCAACTATCTACATTGATAAAGGAGGTAGTCAATGTGATGATTTTATAAATACTCTCAAAAATTTTTATAAGAACTCAAAATTTATCAAGTTTTTTGAAAATGATAAAATTCCAAAATTAAATGATATAAAAAATACGAATAATGTTGCATTAAAAATTTTTAATGATTATTCAAAAAATAAAATAGTTATAATTAGTTGTATTGACAACCTTGTCAAAGGCGCAGCAGGTCAAGCAATTCAAAATATGAATCTAATGAATGGATTTGATGAACAAGAATCATTGATTTAGCTTAATTATGGATATTATTGCCTACAAAAGTATAAAACCAGAAATATCTAAGAATGTATTTATAGCACCAGGTGCAAAGATCATAGGTCATGTTGAGATTTTAGATTATTCGAGTGTTTGGTATAATTGTGTTCTCAGAGGAGATGTGAATTATATTAAAATAGGTAAAAAAACTAATATTCAAGATGGAACTATAATTCATGTTTCTTCACAGGGTTTTTCTGCAACTGGTGACAAAGGAGCTCCTACAATTATTGGAAATAACGTAACAATTGGGCATAATGCAACAATTCATGCATGTGAGGTAAAAAGTTATTCGTTGATAGGCATGGGAGCAGTGATTTTAGACAGATCTATAATTAATGAAATGTCCTTGGTCGCCGCTGGTGCATTGGTCCCTCCAGGAACAGTAATAGGAGAAAAAGAGCTTTGGGCTGGAAATCCCGCAAAGTTAATTAGAAAAATATCTTCCAAGGAACAAGATCTTTTAATAAATACACCTGAAGTATACAGTAATCTAAGTAAAGAATTTTTAAAAAAGTAGTTTTAGATTTATTTTTTGAAATTATAATGAAATAGGGAAGTTATGAAAAATTTTATACATTTTAGATTTTTGACTCTTACAATATTGCTCTTTGTTCTTAATTCTTGTGGAACATACGACTATATAGCCTCTGGTTTTTCAAGTGAGGAAGAAGCTGTCGAAGAAATTTCTAGAGCTGAAGATGAATTAAAATCTGATCTACAAGATTATGTTGATAGTGGAGGCGATGTTTCAGAATCAGAGCCAGAAGAAAGTGAAACTATAGATGAGGAAAGTCAATTAGTAATATCAGATGAAGAACTTCCTCCTGTTCCTACAAAAGAATATGACAGTACATTAATTGTTGAAGATGAAGAAGAAAAAGTAGTTGAGACAACAGATGATGTTAAACCAGATTTTAAAGAATCAAATGCACCAAAAATTGATTTTGAAAGAACACGTTTAAACCTATCTGATAAAATACAATTTAGAATTGCTACACTTGCATTTAGATCTGGTTCTAGTGTAGTCGATGGAAAGGCGCTTAGAAAAATAAAAAAAATTGTTGAGATGGCAAAAAGCAGAAATGCAAAAGTAAAAATTGTGGGTCATGCAAGTACTAGAACTCGAGATATGCCAAATTCAGAACACAAACTTGTTAATTTTGTAATCTCTGACAAAAGAGCTCAATCAGTAGCTAAAGCCTTTATCAATTACAATTTTCCAAAGGAGAATTTAATTACAGAAGCAGTTTCTGATTCCAAGCCTTTATTTAAAGAAAATATGCCTGCTGGAACACAAGCAAATCAGAGAACTGAAATCTTTTTAATTTATTAATTAAATATTGTGCAAGATAATTATCCTGTAAAAATTGCCATAGCCGGGGTAGGTACAGTTGGTGGGGGTGTTCTAGAAATTCTGCAAAAAAAACTTTTTTTAAAAAAAATTAATTTTAATCTCACAGCAATAGCATCACGTAGAAATATTAAACTTAAAAATAATATTTTTAAAAATACAGTAATCTTTAATGATGCAAAAGAGTTATTAAAATTTGATAATTATGACATTCTACTTGAAATTATCGGAGGAGAGGAGGGTATTGCTAAAGAACTTGTTTTTAATGCCCTGAAAAAAAAAAAAAATGTTGTTACGGCAAACAAAGCGCTAATTTCTAAATATTGGAATGAGTTACAAAATCTTTCAAAAAAGTATAATTGTAAAATTAAGTATGAAGCTGCAGTTGCTGGAGGGATTCCAATTATTAAAGTTTTAGATGAATTTCTATCTTCTAACACTATAAAAAAAGTTTACGGGATACTTAACGGAACGAGTAATTTTATAATAACTAACATGCAAAAAAAAAATGAAAGCTTTGATAAAATTTTGAAAAAAGCTCAAGAATTAGGTTATGCTGAATCAAATCCAAAATTTGATATTGATGGGACAGATACAGCACAGAAATTATCTATTCTTTCATCTCTTTCTTTTGGAATCGATTCTAATATTAAAAAAATTTATAAAGATGGGATAGAAAAAATTGATCTGATTGACATAAAATACGCTCATTCTTTGGGATTTAAATTAAAATTGTTAGGTATTACAGAAAAAAAAAATAATTGTATCTCAAGCTTTGTTTATCCATGTTTTGTAAGTAATAATGAAATTATATCTAGTGTTGACGGAGTATTTAATGCAGTTGTGGTTGAATCTGATTTTTGTAAAAAAAATTTTTTCTTAGGTGAAGGAGCTGGTGCATTTCCTACAGCAACTTCAATTATAAGTGATGTAATAAATATTTGTACATCAAAAAATGATTTGAATACTATAAAGCAACAAGAGATGAAAAAAATTAGCTTTGGCAAGATTGATGAGAGAATAGGATCATACTATTTAAGATTTACAACCTACGATCAACCTGGTGTAATTTCTGGTATATCAAATGAATTTAAAACAAATAGTATTTCCATGAAGTCAATGCTTCAAAAGGATCCGCACGTAAGCAATCAAAGGTTTGCAACAATCGTTGTTACTACTCATAACTGTTTAGAAAAAAATATGATTCATGCACTTAAGAGAATTGATAAATTAAAATTTATAGTTAAAAAAACTATTTATTATAGAATTGAGACTTTAAGTAATTGAGAAAGTTTTTGGAATGTTTTTACCAATTAATGGTAAAGCATAATTTAAAAAATTTTTGCTAACACAAAAATCCTTAGAGTTAAAAAAATTTTTAGGCATTTTTTTTGTTTTGCCAGCTACTTCAGAAAGCTTATTGATTTTATATTCTGCAAAATATTCAGGAGAAAATTTTTTTCTTTCTTTGATTCCAACTGAAAATGAATCTGGGTTTGAGTAACTAAATTTAACGGAATGTTTTCCAATTTCAAAGGCTTCTTGAAGATCTACTTCAGAGGTTGAACCTGGGAAGCTTCTTTGAGGATATCCTAGTGTGTCTGCTCTAACTCTAGAAATTTTTAATTTTTTTCTAATTTGGTTTGCAAGATGATCGCCAAGAAATCCAGAGCCCGATAGCTGAATGTTTCCATGGGCATCATATTCATTTGTTTTTTTTATTTTTTCGGAAAAAAGTTTATTATTTTTGTCTTGAATTCCTTCAGATATTGCAACGATACATCTTCCATTTCTTTTATAGTGATAATTTATCAACGTCAAAAATTCATTAATACAAAAAGGAATTTCAGGTATAAATACAAGATTAGGACCATCACTTTTATTTTTCTTTAAAAGTGAAGTTGCTGCAGTTAAAAAACCAGCATGTCTTCCCATAATAATACCAAGATAAACTCCAGGTAATGACCTTACGTCAAAATTAATTCCAGAAAATAAAAGAGAAACATATTTTGCAGCTGAACCAAAACCGGGTGTATGATCATTTTTTACTAGATCATTATCAATTGTTTTGGGGACATGAATACACTGTATTGGAGTCTTTGATTCCTTGGATTTCTCAGAAATTATTCGTAAACTATCTGAAGAATCATTACCACCAATATAAAAAAACTTACTTATTTTTTTTTTTTTTAGAATTTCTAAAATTTCTAAGCAATATTTTTCATCAGGTTTATCTCTTGTAGAACCAAGTGCTGCTCCGGTTGTATTAGCCAATATTTTTAACTCATCGTTTGAGATATCATTAAGTGAAATAAATTTTGTATTAATGATCCCGTTTACGCCATTTAAAGAACCAATTATATTAATTTTTTTTTGTTTAGCTTCTTTAATAATTCCTGCTAAAGAACTATTTATTACATTTGTGGGTCCTCCGCCCTGGGCAATTAATATATTATTATCACTTAACATGAAAATTGTGTAACATCTTTATATATGAAAAATAAAACACAATTATATGATGAAGAATCAAAAAAGGAAGGTAATAACAAATTTTTTTCAGCAAAAAATTTTTATTGGAGGGAAAAAGAAAATAATGATGAATTAACTAATCATCTAGTTGAGAATAAGGAAATTTCTCACACTTACGCTAAGTTACTTTCTTGTAGAGGTATAAACACAAAAAATTTTAATGATTTTATAAATCCAAAAATTAAAAATTTACTACCTAACCCATCATTAATTGATGATATGGAAATTGCAACAGAACGTATAGTTTCTCAAATATTAAACAAACAAAAAATTGGATTGTTCGGAGATTACGATGTTGATGGTACTACTTCAACAGCAATGTTTGCAAACTTTTTAGATGAAATTGGTTGTAAATTTGAGTTTTATATACCTGATAGAATTAATGAGGGCTATGGTCCTAATATTAACGCTTTAAGAATTTTAAAAGAGAAGTCATGTAATTTAATCATAACTCTTGATTGTGGAACAACCTCTAACAAAGTTATTAACCAAATTACTAATGAAGGAGTTGAAGTTATAATTGTCGATCATCATTTGCAAGATAATGAATTACCAAATGCATCGGCTATTATTAATCCTAATAAAAACAGTGATAATTCTAAATTAAATAATCTATGTGCGGTTGGTGTTGTTTTTCTTTTAATAGTTTCTATAAATAGAGATTTAAAAAAAAAAAAATATCTTAAAAAAGATTTACCCAATTTAATTAAATATCTTGATCTTGTTGCTTTAGGAACTGTTTGTGATTTAGTTAAATTAGATGTTACTAATAGAGCATTAGTAAAACAGGGTCTAAAAATTATTAATAGGTCAAATAATTTAGGAATAAAGTCGCTGATAAAAACAGTTGGGATAAATGAGGAAATTAATGAGTATCATCTTGGATATTTGATTGGACCAAGAATTAATGCTGGGGGGAGAGTAGGTAATTCTTTACTTGGAACTCAGCTATTAACTCAAGTAGAGAGTGCTAAAAGTGATATTTTTGCATTAAAACTTGATGAATTTAATTCATTAAGAAAAAAAATTGAACAAAATGTTGTTTTAGAGGCAGTTAAAAAAGTTGATAAAAACGACAATGGGATCATATGTGTAAATTCTTCAGACTGGCATCCTGGTGTTATTGGAATTGTTGCAAGCAAGATTTCTGAAAAATTTCAGAGACCCTCAATAATTATTTCTGAATTACATGAAGTGTGTAAAGCTTCATGCAGATCTATAAAAAATTTTAATATTGGAAATTTGATTTTTAAAGCAGTAAATCAAGGAATTTGTTTGTCTGGTGGTGGTCATGAGATGGCGGGAGGATTCTCAATTGAAAAATCAAAAATTAAAATATTAAAAGAATTTTTATTTGGTAAATATGATAAGAAGAAAAATGAAATTATAAAACTTTATGATACAGAAATTTCGTTCTCAAATTTGAGTATCGATTTGTTTAGATTTCAAGAACAATTAGCGCCATTCGGACAAGGAAATTCTAAGCCAAAATATTTAGTAAAAAATTGTTATATTAAATATTCAAATGCGGTTGGAAATGGTCATCTTTCATGTTTTATTGAAGATCAGTTTGGAAATCGAAAAAAGGGAATTGCTTTTAATGCATTTGACTATGATTTAGGTCAAATAATTGAAAGTAGAGGTAAAGAAGGTATAGATTTAATAGTTACTTTGAGAATAAATAATTGGAATGATCAAGAATCGATTGAACTTCAAATAGAGGATGCTTTAATTAAATAAATTAATCAACTATTCTCATTTGAGAATAATAAATCTTACAATCTTTGCCATCTGTAGAAACCAAACAATCTAAATACTCAGTTAATCTTGCATTTGAACAACCGGCAGATTTATATAGGGATATACCATAGAAATCAGTTTCGAATCTCTTTCTAAACTTTAAAAGCTCTCTAATTTGTTGTTCAGGCAAATTTTTATATGTTTTTTTTATTTTGTCTATAGCTTCTTCATAAGGAAAAATAATTTCATAACCTCTGACATGACATAAATAATTATATGCTTCTTTAGAATGTAAAGAAGGTGAGAGGAAAAAGGCTAAAAATGCAATTAAATATTTCATAAAATAATTTACTAAAAAAATTTTAAATTATATATATATTAATTGTATAATATTTCAAGTATTTGTCCCCTTCGTCTAGTGGTTTAGGACACCGCCCTTTCACGGCGGCAACACGGGTTCGAATCCCGTAGGGGACGCCAAATTCAAAGTGTAGATTTATCTATAGGGTACGGAAGAATGATGTAAAATTATTTTTAGTTTTTCATCTTTGTCCGAAACATATACAAATGTATATTCAACATCTAAAATTGTATTATTTAGGTCTTCAAATGCATACATACCCATGGTAAAGATTGTTTTGTCTCTTGTGTATATATTAGAGTTTGAAAATGTAATTTTTTTCCATGGTTTAAGAGCAAATCCCTTATCGTAGGGCAGGGTGTCATCGCCACCAATAAAATATGATAAAACCTCTTTTCGTGAATATCTAAATGGTTTTATTCCAGGCATTGTAGGTTTGAACATTATTGTATCATTATTAAAACAATAGAGTGAATCTAAAAGCTCATTAGCAATTTTAAGGTAATTCTTGTTTTTATGAAAAGCATTACTGATTCTTATTATAAAATTAGCCCAATCATTTTGGGCAGTATTTACGTCTTTTTTAATATTACTTTCATTCATTAATATTCAAGAAGATACAATAAAAAATAAATTAATAAAAAAAAAAAAAAATATTGTTGACAAAATGATAACGATTATTAATATCGTAAATGGTGATAATGATTATTAACTTCATTATCCCTTGACAAATGATGTGATTGTAATTATTAATATCATTAATACTAATTATCAATTGCAAGTATTTGATTAAAAATAGGATAAGGAGCTAAAATGATCAGAATTACCAAAAAAAAGTCAAGGTTGGTACCTAAATATACCCGGGGAATGTCATGGTTAACATTCCTTTCAGTTTTCATATATGCTGGATATACATATGCTGATGAGATTTATCAAACTCCCGGCGTAAACATCTTTGATGGTCCAGAAGAGGAATTCACACTTCCATCAACTGGTGACTATATTCCATCTGACCAATTTAGTAACTACAATCTTAATAATATTAATGATATTATTAGACGTACACCTGGTGTATATGCCAGAGAAGAAGATGGTTATGGTTTATTTCCAAATATTAGTTTAAGAGGTGCTGACACGCTTAGATCAGCAAAAATAACAGTTATGGAGGATGGTGTTAATATTGCTCCTGCACCTTACTCAGCTCCAGATGCATATTACACTCCACTTTCAGCAAAAATGCATGCAATTGAAATTCAAAAAGGTAGTAGTCAATTTAGATACGGTCCTCATACAACCGGTGGTGTTATAAACTATGTAACCACTCCAGTTGAAATTGGACAAAAGTATATGCTCAATTCGACTTACGGTTCATACAATGACAAAGCAACACATGCTTACGCGAACTATGCAGTAACTGGAGGTTACGGGGCTTTAGCAGTTTTAGGAGAAATGTACTACAGAGAAAATGACGGTTTCAGAGATTTTAACGGAACTGTTGATGCATCTGGTATTTATCGTAAAAGTTATGGAAATGACGATGCAGGTGGTTTAATGCAAGTTGCTCCGATGATCAAGGTTCTTTGGCAAGCTCCAACAGCTAGAGATCTTACATTTGAGTTAAAAGCATCTTACAACGGACTTGATTATAACGAAGGTTATACTGGATTAACCAAAGAAGATTTTAACCAAGATCCTTATCAAAGATATGTTGGGTCGCAATTAGATCAAATGAATTCTAATGCTATAACCTATTACGGTAAAGTGCACGCTGAATTATTTGACGGCATTAGAAATACTACAACTCTCTATTACAACTATTTTTCAAGAGACTGGTTTAAATTAGATAAAGTTGGAGCAACTGGTGATACTGATTCTCTTCAAAATGTTGTTTCACAAACTTATCATAATTTTGGTCGTGAAGCTAATGACTTGAACGTACTGAAAGGTTTAGTTGCCGGTGATCTGAAATATAAGTCTAACAACAGAAAATATCATGCATATGGTCTAATCAATGAAACAACATTTGACTTTAACACTACATGGGGTGGAATGAATATTGATCACGATCTATTAGTTGGTTTTAAGGCTCATACTGATAAAATTAACAGAGATCAATATACAATTACATATGCTCAGGCTATCGGCGGCGGTTTAACCTCTGGTGGTGGTGCCGCATTTGATGCTGATAGAAATCAGGTATCTGAAGGATATGTTGGTTATTTTCAGGAGCAAATGGATTTTGGCCAACTGAAACTAAAATTTGGAGCACGATATGAATTTATTGATCAAGTTTATAGAAGTGGAGCAACAACAAGTGAACATGAAGAAACTCATGCTTTCGTCCCTGGAGGAAGCCTGCAATATGACTGGACTGATATACAATATATAGGTGGTGATCTATCAATCTTTGGTGGAGTATACAAAGGTTTTAGTGTAGCAGGTCCGAGTTCCACTAGAGATAATGGTAAACCTTTAAATCCAGAAAAAAGTGTTGCTAAAGAAATTGGTCTTCGCTACGCGAATCCAACTTTTGCTGGTTCTCTTGTAGCTTTCCATACTTACTTTGATAACGTAATTGTAATTGATAACAGTAATGCTGGAGGCCTTTCAGACAATGGTGGTAAAGTAAGATCACAAGGTCTAGAAGTTGCATTTAATTATGCACCTGTTGATCTACTTTCATATGTAGGTGTTCCTGGTGATATCAATTTCTATTTCAATTACACTTGGACTGGTGCTCACTTAGATGGTGATGCAACCACTGATGACTCAGAATCAATCTTTGCTGGTGGTAGGGATGGAAATAACGTTCCTTACATTCCAGAACATCAAGGTGTATTTGGATTCGATTATGATTGGACACAATTTTCATTTGGCGCGAATCTTTCATTCCACTCTGAAACTTATGGTACTGCTGAACAAACAAATACCGAAGAGTCGCTTGGTTCACCTAATGCAAGAGCTGGAAGAATAGATCATGCACTATTGCTAAATCTTAGAGCTGGTTATGATTTTAATGAAAATTACAGTCTTACAGCAGGGGTGAATAATGCTACTGATCTTCAGTATATATCTTCAAGACACCCTGCTGGTGCAAGAGCCGGAGCTCCTTTAATGGCTTGGGTTCGCGCAACTGCAAAATTTTAAATTAACTAAGAATTGGGTAGAGCCTGCAACCTCCACAAACCCCAGGCTCTTCCCCAATACAATTAAGGATTACTTTGAGAAAATTATTAGATTTTTTTTCTTCAGAAGCAAGAATTGAAACAGATCATGAGACCAAAGATAACTATGATTATGTTTTAATTGAAATTATTGATGATGTAATAAAAAAAAGAAAAGATGTTCATAAAAGATATGACCGTTTAGTAGAAAAAGTTTGGGTTTCTGCTAGACCAATAAAATGTAAAACATTTCTAGCAAAATATTTGTTAGGGAGACTTCTGAGAGAGTCCGATAGAATTTTTGCCAAGGGCCAAACACTTGCTACGAGGCTTTGTCCAAAATGCAATCAATATAGTGATAACCATAAAAACGTTTTTTTAAAATATTCTAATAAAACTCATTAATTATCTAACACAAATTTTATTGGAATCTCTAATACATCATTAACTGGTTTATCACCAATTACTGCAGGCTTGAATTTCCATCTTTTAATTGTATTCGTACTTTCATTATCAAGGATTTCATAACCACTTGATTTTAAGATTGCAATTTTCTCAACTAGACCTTTACTATCAACACTTACCTGTAAAACAATACGGCCTTGCCAACCTTTTTTTCTAGCAATTAACGGATAATTGGGGTGTGGATTATTTAATGTTCCCATCTTATAAAAAGCTCTATTTTTTTTCTTATAATATTCCTGAGCAATAATTTCATTTTCTTCAGAATAAAAATTTTGAGGTGTAATTTTAAGGTTTGAAGGTTTATAAGAACCCTCAGGCTTAATTTTTTTTTTATTATCAATTAGTTGATTCTCATTAGTAGAATTCAATGAAGTTCTAATTTTAGCATTAACAAATTCACTGTTTTTTGACTTTTGATTCGCTTTTTTTGAAACATATTCTTTCTTATAGATTTTTTTTAGAACCTTATCCTCACTATATCTTTGTTCATTTTTCATATTTCTTTCTACTTTAATGTTAATATTTTTCTTTGAAGATAAGTCTTGATAATTAACTAAGTCAAAATAAATTACATTGGTTTCTGCTAATTCCCTTGACGATTCATAAAACGAAAAAATGGTAATTATCATTGCATGAATGCCAGTAGATAATAAAAAAAATTTAAGAAAAATAAAATTATTATTCATTAGAATTTCTTATTAAGTGTAAACATCATATTAAACCCTTCTAAAGGATAAGTATTATAAACCCCGTAAGACCCTGAGACTGAATATTGATAATAATTTTTGTTTAAAACATTATTGAACATCATTGAATAATCAAAATCATATAAATTACCCTTAAATCCAATATCTATTAAATAATATCCTGGCTGTACTTCTTGATAATTATCCTCATCGTTTATCATTCTTTGAGAAGACTGATAGTATATACTCCCACTTAAATTAAAATATTCTCTTATTTTAAATTCTAAATCTGAAACATTCTTAAATGCTGGCACACCGGTTAGATCAAAATCTCTTCTATGACCAGCTCTGTATTTAGATTGAGCAATTGAAAAACTATTGGACAAAGTTACATATTCATTTATTTTGTAGTCTGTTTTATTTTCGATTCCATATCTATGAGTTCTTGCTAGATTTCTATTAGTAAATGTAGAATTATCATATTTAATTTCAGATCTAAATCTCATGTAATAAAGGTTAGTTTGTACTTTAATTTTATCGTCTAAATACTTATGCCCAAACTCAAAATCATAAGAATTTTGAGACCCTAATCTAAAATTATGATTTGCTGAAACCCACCCTGAACCAACTCTTTCATCAATATTTGGATACCTAAAACTTCTACCTGTCTTTATTGAGATAACATTTTTTTGTCCTAAAAGCCTTTCATAACCTACATGAAACGCATATTGGTGATCAGGCTTTATGATTGTTTCTTGCTCTCCTAATGTCCATGCATAAGCTGTTGGATCATTCATATCTCCAGCTCTTAACCAATTCCATTGATATCTAAAACCCACAGATATATCATCTTTATCAGTTAAGTTTATATTCGAGTTGAAATATGGAGCAAAATTTATGTCGGAAGCTTTATATTTTTTATACCATGCCTTACCTGTAGTCATTCTATCCGAGTAATAATATGCATAGTTTAAATCTGTTCCAAAAATAAAGTCAGAGCTTAAACCAAATATTTTAAAATCTTTCAAAAGTCTAGGACTAATTTGATAAGTTGAAATCCTTGTATCCGTATCAGAAGAAGAAGATAAAAATTTTCCTTCACTCTTATTATATTTGTAAGATCCATCAATTATAAGAGTATTTGTTTCATTAAAGTTATATGAAGCACCATAAAAAAGTTGATAACCATTATTTTGAGAAAAATCATCTGGGGTATCACTTGATCTCGGATCAACATGAAAGCCATTTGAATTCGGAAAACTTCCAGTATTAACACCTACATCACCAGGGAGTTCCTGAAACTGATTATTAGATTTTAAATTTATATAAAAATCATAATATTCTCGATCATATGCAAATTCTATACTTCCATTATTTTGATATAATGCACTGTTTCTTCTGTAACCGTCTGAAAAAATCAAATTATGATTACCTTTAATTGAAAAGTTTTCATAAGATTTTGTACCACTAAAAAAAGTAGAAAATTTTCCAAGTGATCCAACTACTAAGTTAGAATTTACAGCATCACCTTTCTTAATAGATTGATCTGTAATTATATTTATAGAACCTGCAGTTGCATTATTGCCAAAAAGAACTGAACTATTGCCCATAATAACCTCTATTCTATCTATACTATCCCTGGGAATTGTTGTGAAATCAACAAGACTTAAATCAATGTTAGTTAATCTTTGCCCATTTAAGAGAATTAGGGTATTACTTGTGGCTGTATCCGCAAAACCTCTTATATCGACAGATTGACTTGCTCCAAGTCCACCTCCTCTGAGATCCTTTGTTTTAATTCCTGGCAGTTTAGAAAGTAAGTCAGGAATAGATTTTGACGGATTTTCTTGAATATACTTTTTTTCTATTACATAAGTTTGTGCCCCGACAATTTTTTCTTTTAAAAGTCTACTAGATTTTACTATTATTTCATCTTGAGCAGTAAGATTACTTGAAATTAGTATAATAAAAAAGATAAGAAAAATATTTCCCACAGTTAAATCTCCTAAATTTTTAGCCTAGGTAAAACCTAGTACTAGTTAAATATTTATAAGTGGGAAAAGTTTATCCCACTGAGGTCTGCACGTCACCTCAATGGAAAACCATCATCAGAAGACCTACCCGTAGTCTGATTGAATGACGCTAGTTTAGCAGGTATCCTGACTTCATGCTCTAAGGATAATGCCTTCCCAATTTCTCAGTGGCTTATTATTATCCCATACACTTTACAGTAGCGGGGGCTGTACTAGATTTTAACTAGTTTCCCTTTTAACCCTAAGGGCACTAAACAATCTTTAGACTATAAAATTATAACTTTAAGGAGTCAAATCAAATATTGAAAATTTTACAAATAAACTTTATATGCATAATATAAAGTTTTGAATACATTTTTATGATATTTGATGATTTAAATACAGTAAAAATTCCTAGTCATTTCAAAAACATTTACTTTGGAATGGGTTGTTTTTGGGGGGCAGAAAAAGCATTTTGGGATTACAATGGTGTATATACAACTATTGTAGGTTATTCTGGAGGTAATAAACACAATCCGACTTATGAAGATATATGTAGTGGACAAACAGGTCATGCTGAAATAGTTAAAGTAATTTATGATAAAGATGTTATTAATATTAAAAAACTATTGAAAGTTTTTTGGGAATCTCATGACCCAACACAACTTAACAGACAAGGAAATGATATTGGAAGTCAATACAGATCAGCTATTTATTGTGAAAATGAAGATGATTTAAAAATCTCAGAAGACTCAAAAAATGAATTCCAAAAGCTGTTAGATAGTTTTGGTTTTGAAAAAATTCAAACTGAAATAATTATGTTAAAAAATTTTTATTCTGCTGAAGATTATCATCAAAAATATTTGTTTAAAAATCCTAATGGATATTGCGGACTATCAGGTTTGGGTTTAACCTTTAAATTTTAAAGAAAAATTCCCCTAGACCAATTGTGAATATCAGTTGACCACCAATCATGTGAAGAAGAAAACAATTTAAAAAAGAATTATTTTTATACTCATACAAAAAAAATGAAGAGCTCAAAGCAGTTAATATCAAAGCATGTATATTACCAAAAACTAAATGACCATAAGAGAATATAAAGGTATTGATTACGTAACTATAATTTCCTTTATATTTAAATAATCTTGCATACCTTCTCATGAAGAGAACTCTGTAAATTATTTCTTGAGGTAATACAGAAATGATTGGGTAAAAAAGCATTATCAAAAACCAATGTTCAAAATTATTTATTGGAAAACTAAAAAAGAGTCTTTTGTTGTAAATATATGTATATAAACAAATTGTTAAAAAAAAAATAATTGAAAATCTGAACAAAGATTTTAAATTCAATTTTTTTAATAATGATTTAAATAAAAATTTTTCTTGTTTTAGTAAAATTATTGAAAGAAAAAAAATTATGTAAAGAAAAAGGTATACGAAAATTTTTTTTTGAAAAGAAGTAACTATGATTGGGATAATCAAGTATATAAAAAAAAATTCAAAATATAGACTAATCTTTTTTTTTCTTTCTAAGGTACTAACCATTTCTTTTCTAAATAAGTATTTCCCCCCTGCCTAATCACATTAAATAATGCTCTTCTATGACCTTGACTAGCTAAAAATAGCCATTCTATTTGATTAAATTTTATTTCTATTACTGAAAAATTTTTAATTGCATTGTTTGACTCTTCAGTTTGAGGTGCTTCGTGTGAAAATTTTTCTGGAAAACCTGAAGTTGGACTGTTTGATTCCTTTCCTGGAGGTTGTGAAGTAAGATAGCATCTTTTTGACCAATCACTAAGTTTTGTCCAAGATGGTTCGTATGATTCAAGGATATTTGCAAAGCCTCTTATTCTAATTTGAATTTTTTTTTTTTCATCATAAAAAAGTAAACTTATATTTTTATTTTGTTCCAGATCTTTTATTTTTTTGGAACGTAAATCACTATGAATTTTTATATTTAAATTTTTTTGTGAGAAATCTCTCAATACTACAGTTCTTATTTCTGGTTTATTATCGAATGAAACCGAGCCTAGAACAGCATTATGAAAATTTGACTTTCTTTTTTTAACACCTTGTATTAAGAGATTATAAATTTCCTTTTCTATTTCATCTAAATCATTATAAAATTTTGGGAGTGTTTTCATCTTATTGAAATTTATTTAAAACTATTGCTACTGAATTCGATACATTTAAGCTATCAATAATATTGTTTTTTTTTGGTAAATCTATTTTGCCTGAAAAATCACAATTATTTAAGATTAATTTTCTTATTCCTTTTTTCTCGGATCCAAATACAAAAACTTTATTAATTTTTTTTGGTATTTCATTTAAATCATTTTTCGAATTAATATCTAATCCAACTATCCAGTATCCTTTTTTTTTTAATATTTCAATTGATCTAACTAAGTTTGTAGCTTCAATAAGATTTATTCCTTCGTAGGCTCCGCTAGCAGCTTTGATCAAAAAAGGATTAATTTTAAAAGAATTATCTTTATTAAAAATTACAGACCTTACACCGAAGAGGAATGCAGTTCTTAATATAGATCCTACATTTTGTGAATCATTAAGAGAATCTAACATTAAAACTATTTTTTCATTGGATTTTAAAGAGTCTAAATCCCTCATTTTTCTTTTTTCACTTACGATAAATATACCCTGATTAATGTTATTATTTAATTTATTGTTTATAACTTTTCTATCTAAAATATTAATAATCTTTGGATTAAACTTTTTTAAAAGATTTGCATAGTTTTTGTAAAATTCATTAGTACAGTTTATGTTTACAACCTTTCTCTCAGGGTTTGTTAATAAAGCAATAGATGCATGTAAACCAAAAATTGTTTCTAATTCATTCATAAAAAAAAAAAATAAAATTATTTTAATTTTTTTACTTTACAAATGCTAGAAATGCAAAGTATACATTCATATTTATTGGAGGGATGGTCGAGTGGTTAAAGGCATCAGACTGTAAATCTGACGACGCGAGTCTACGTAGGTTCGAATCCTACTC
>MDTD01166268.1_pt1 | contig 36727 bp, 78 predicted proteins | sample 811221 | NCBI WGS metagenome assembly MDTD01 (sample SAMN05326646, study PRJNA326480) | marine metagenome | isolation source: seawater | place: Pacific Ocean: South West | collected 2011
AATACTAAAAGAGACAGAAAAAAATCTTAATAAACAAATAAAAGATCTTGAGTCTGAATTAGAATCTATTATAGATGACAAAAAGAAAATCACCTCACAAAAGAAAAGCAGCGAAGTCCGACTTGGAAATATCGCAGAAACACTTGCGCCATTTCTAGATCAGTTTGATTTTGATCCAGAAAATTGCGTATTCCTTGGTAAGCCTATTGATTATATTTCTTTCGCCGACGACGAAATTACGTTGATTGAGGTAAAAAGCGGCAAAAGCCAGCTAAACTCAAGACAAAGGCACATCAGAGATCAAGTAAAGAGTAATCTTGTTGCGTGGAAAGAAATCAGGATAACATAATTTTTAACACAAATATATATGAAAACTAAAATCATATCTACATTGCTAGCCTTCGGGCTTATTACTAACGCCGCTATTGCGGGAAATTCTGCCAGTGTTGGCTACGCTTCCGATTTCTTCTATCGAGGATCCCAGAAAGCTGAAGAGTCTGTACAGACATCTTTGCGTTTGGGACACTCTTTAGCTAGTTTTGAAGCTAGCCTTCATGTCTGCTCCAACCATGCAGTAGATACAGGAAACGACAGCTACCATATGGGAGCAGGTCTTGGTAAGTCTTTTGCAGACGAACTTTTATCTGCTTATGTGGGCATCAATCATTTTGAAGATGTTCCAGGTAGCGCATTGTCTGAAGTTGAGGCTCGCTTCTCTTTAGGTTTGCCATTGTCTCCGTCTGTTGCTGTATTTAGAGATCTTGATGATTCTCTTTATACTTTTGAAGTTGGTGTATCTTACGGGGTTGAGACTGAGCTTGCCGACTTAAGCCTTGGTGCTTCTTTTGGTAATACTGAGTTGACTGCTACTTCAGATGTAGACTACTATATCTTGGGTGCTGATGCGTCAAAGTCTCTCTCTGATAGTGCTTCCTTAGGTTTGTCTATCGATTATGTTGATGCTGACAACACTGATGATGAAGTTGTGCTAGGTACATCTTTGACATTTAAGTTTTAATAATCCCTAACATTAAATATTATGGATAAGATCACAGAAACAGTAAAAGGTGCCATCGGTAGCCTTTTTACCTTACTAACGTCAATCGTCGGATTGCTTGTGCTTGCACAGGTAGTCTTTGGCGAAGCAGCTGGAATGAATGTCATCGGCAATATTCAAGGTATTGTTAATGGCTTTGTTGGCCCTGAAGCTAGTCTTGCTGGCCTCATTACCCTAGTCTTGCTTGTTGGCTTGCTTAACAAGCAAAATGAAAAGTAATTCATTTTAAGCTTGACTTAACTAAGGGGGATGAGTATAATCACTCGTCCCCCTTTTTATTTTTTTATATATGAAATACAAAATATTATCCTTGTTTAGTAATGTTGGCTTTGGCGAGCATTATTTTCGTGAAAATGGATTCGAAGTCGTAGTTGCCAATGAGCTAGAAGAGGATCGGGCTTCTCTTTATAGAGAGTTCCATCCCGAGACAGAAATGATTACTGGGGATATCACTAGCCAGTCTATCAAAGATAGCATTGTTAGTGCGTGTGAAAAACATGGGCCTATAGATGTAATAGTGGCAACTCCTCCATGTCAAGGCTTCAGCTTAGCTAATGCTAGTAAAAAGAAAGCCAATGACCCAAGAAATACTTTAATTATCCACGCAATGGAAATTTTCAATTTAATCAACCCTGAGTTTATGTTGATCGAGAATGTTACTGCTTTTGCTAAATCCGTAATTAAACACAAAGACTATATCGACGATAAAAATCCTGATGGACAAATAAATGTTCTAGACTTTATTAATGATCAAACGCCAGATGGATTTTGCTGCGATTCGGAAATTTTGAACGGCAAAGATTTTGGAACACCTCAATGCCGCAAAAGATCTATTACTCTTATCTCCAAGGACTGCAATTGGAAGTTTCCACCCCGCCAAGAGGAAACAACGCTAAGAAATTGCATAGATAAAGAAGATCTTTTCCCTAGTTTTGAGTCTAGCGATGGATCGACCTCGATACCTTGGCATTTTACGACAACAAACAATTCCAGCCATGTTGACTGGATGAAACATACACCTACAGGCAAAAGTGCTTATTTTAATATTGGATCGCATTATCCTTCTGACGAAATACTAAACCCATTGGGTAGTGGTTCCCCTCGCGTGGAATATATAAATATGACAAATGGGGATGAAGGTTGGCACACTAATAAACCTATATTAATTGATAAAGATGGCTCTGTGACTGATTGTCCATTTACTAAAGTAAATGACGACGGCAAGGAAAAGCTAAAAGTGGAAATACCAGAAGGTTCTACCTTAAAAAGAGAGATCTACGGCTTTACTACTACCTACAAAAGAATGAACTGGGACAAACCTGCGCCAACAGTAACTATGACTAATGGCTCAATCTCGAGTCAAAACAATGTCCACCCTGGCAGAGATAACGGAGATGGTACATACTCTAACGCTAGAGTTTTAAGCATAAGAGAGACTCTTGCTATATGCGGATTGCCTCCTGACCTACTTGACAAGTTTTCTCATTCTAGCATTGATGCGCAAAAAAATCAAAAAGTCATCGGGAACTTTGCGTATGACTATTCCCCGACCTTCATAAGAAAGGTTTTAGGTGAGCTATTCCTCCCGAAGATGGCTTTGGCCATACTACAAACACTACCTAAGGCATCTGTCAATCAGTCTCCGAATGAAATTCTTGAGGGTCATGAATTAAATGAATCTTACTTTGCAGATCTTGATAAAATAATTTGCAAACTTGAGGCTTGCAAGAAAGAGAATAATTTATTAAGAAAAGAGAATGCTGAGCTTAAAAATAAAATTAAGGCACAAGCATCGCAATCAGACGTACTCAGTTCCTTAAAGCAAAGAACTGACAGGCTTCGTCAATTAGATTTTGATTTTAATGGCACAATTCAAACCTAATATAGTTGATTTAGATAAATTTAAGCCAACTCTTAGTTGTTTATTTAAAAATCGATCATCTGAATATTTGATCGACCCAGAAGATGTTAAAAAATTTAACACCGTATGGAGTTTTATCGATAAATTTGATCTAGAAGAAGATTTCCGTAAATTTTTATCAAAAGAAGGGGATTGCAAGAATTTTAAATTTATTTTTGCGGCTGTTTTCTTCAATTGTCACACCAATGAGTCTATCGACTTCATAAATCAATCAATTTCCAAAAATTCTAACTTACAGGATAGGCATCCTTGTAAATTTGCTTTTGATTTACTATTCGGATGGATTCTTGAATATTTTATTTTTAATAAGTTTGGTAGTAAATTTGGGGTAAATAAGTCTGGTTGTGATTATGACTATTCGTTTAAAAAAGGTCGAAACATAAATTCTTCTGCTGATTTTGTTTTAGGAACTAGGCTAATTGAGCTTTCGGTTGACAACTGGGGTTGTTCTCTTCCCCGAAAGAACGCTTTCCATTTACGCTGGAAAAAATGGCCAAAAATTTTAGAAGAGGACATGTATTTGTTTATTCTTTGTCCGAATCATAGTAAGTATCATTTTTATCATTGCTCCTCATATGCGGAAGCATTAGATGTAAGCTACGTTAAAAGGATAGATTCTTTTTCAAAAGGAAAAGAGGATGTTGATGGATATTTGTTTAAAGGCTGGAATAAACTACCCGCTAGAGATTTAACGCCCGATAATATCTCAAAATCTTTTAATGACCTATTAAATGCTAGGATTTAAAAATCAAAAAAATTTTCCGAAGAGTGATTTGAATTATAGTGGACTAGATATTATTATAAATTATGGACGATGATGATTTTTACACTGATGGCCCAAAAGATTATGATGAGCAGACTGATGCTTTTCGTTTTGACTTAGACAATCTAGTATATAGATACATCGATGAGTTTGACATTAATACCATTACAATGATTGGCGCATTACAAGAAAAAATTCAAGAGCTTGTAAATCATGGTAATTTTGAAGCAGATTTTGATTTAGATGAAGAATAATATAATAGGCGTTACAGGCTTTGCCCGATCAGGCAAGGATACTTTTTATCAATATAGCTCTAAAGCTTTAAACCGCGCAAAATGTTATAGATATGCTTTTGCTGATGCGTTAAAGGAGGAGTGCGATACTTTTTTACAATCTAATTTGAATATATCTGCTTTTACTGAAGAGCCTGAGCAGAAAGAGTTAATTCGCCCCTTTTTAGTTACATATGGTACAGACATAAGAAGAAAACTAGACCCGTTTTGTTGGATAAAAAAAGTAGAATCTTCTATATCAGAAAATCACCCCCCTTCAGACAAAAATTTTATTTTTATTACTGATGTGCGATTTAGAAATGAGGCCGAATGGGTAAAATCTTTAGGAGGTCTTATTGTTCAAGTTACGCGAGAAGGTTTTGGCCCCGCAAATTCTGATGAGCATACACAATCATCTTTAATAAAACCATTAGTTGATCTTCATGTCATGTGGCCTTCTTTTGGAGCTGAAAATCTAGATGATTGCACTACATACCTAAACCCAATTATTAAAAAAAATTTCCGCAAGCACACTGACTTATAGTGGACTATATATGAGTGATTCACCGCAAAAGAAATATTCTAAGACAGACAAGGGCAAGAAAGCCCAAGAGAAGGCTCAGAAAAAATATGATAAAGATAATCTTGAGAAGCGTAGGGCGCAAAAAAGAGATTATATGCGCAGAAAAAGGGCTGAAGACCCTAATTACTGCAAATGGAAGTAATTATGTGTAATCTATATTGTGGATTATCGTAATATATGTTATTTTCTAATTTTTATCTTGGGATTTTTTTGTTACGATCTTTATAAGCAAAACCAAAGGCTTAAAGAATTAGTTTTAGATCAAGATGTCGCCATACAAGAACTGCAAAAATCTTTGACTGCTTGGAATTATTACTATTATTTAAACCCAAACCAAAAGCGTCCCTCTAGCAGTCCTGTTCATTAGTTTTTACTTTAAGGCTTGACTTTTTAAAGCTGATATTATATAATGTCGGTCTATTATGAATAAGCGAAAAAGAAATAAGCAATATAGAGCTAGGAGAAAAGTCTACCAAGTCCATCAGTATTGGAATATTAATTATACAGAAAAATATTCCGATGGCTCAGAAAAAGACTTTAAGACTTTTATTAAAGCAAAGTCTTACGCTTTTGCAAAAGAGATATTACTAAAGCGTTTGCGAGAAGATGATCCTTCTATAAAAATTAAAGCCGTCCAGGGGTTTTTGCTTCATAAGGATTATAAGAGTCAAGGCAGGAGTCGTCTAGGAGTCACGCAGTGGGACTTAATACGAAAGGCTTCTTTTCCTAATGGAAATAATACTCTCTTTAAGCATCATGTCTTCCGTGATCCTAACAAAAGTAATCGTTTTAATGCAACTGATCATGAACGCCTTAAAACTATTGGTTTTAAATCTGGAGAGAAAAATTGGTCTACAATTAATAGAAAAGGAAAAATTCTCCCAATAAACCAACGCTCTCATATGGTTTTTAAAGGCAAATGGATCCCTTGGGACAAAGTTTGCAGAGATAATACTAGAAAAGAAATAATTAATGCTTTAATTAAGGCTAAAAATGTAAGACAAAATGCAGCTAAAATCTTAAACATTTCTAGGAACAAACTTTATAAATTAATGTCTAGATTTCCTGAGGTTAATTGGGATCAAGAATATCCAAAACCTAACCCTTTTGAAAACGCTAGAAAGCCAGACCCTAAAGTTATGTCTGAAGCTCAAAAAAAAGCTATGAAAAAGAGAATGGATAATGGATGGACCCCATTTAATTTAACTCCAGAACAAGCTAAAAAGAGGGACATTGGGATCGCTAAGGCTAGAGAGCGTCAAAAAAAATCCAAAGAAGAAAGGCTTAATAAGCAAATTCCCTTAATCAAGGAAGCTTTGGAAGCTTGCAATAATAAACGCAACAAAGCTGCTGAATATTTAGGGTGGAAGGTTTCTTACTTGGCTAAAACTATGTATCATACCAAACATATTGTCGATTGGGCTAATGAATATCCGAACTCGTCCATTTGCAAAAAGTATCTATGAGTGAGACCATTCGCCCACCCCATTCTAAAACAGATTTTTTCAATGATTGTCTTCAGAATTTTCAAGAAGACATAAGAAGAATTATTGGTAAATTTCGATACCATAATCATCATCTTGATATTGACGAGATAGCAAGTCGAGCAAATTTAATGCTTGTTAAAAAGCGTGATGATATTCTTTATAGTTACGATGGTAATTTTGATATAAATGCCTTCAAAAAAATAGCCTATGTATACTGTAGGAACATTATAGGATGGAGTCACTCCAAAGAAAATAACGACAAATATATTACTCAGCGAACGGATAACCTTATAACCACCGATGAAGGCCCTAAAACTTCTTTTGAGTTCACTATAGAGACTGAAGGCTATGAGGACGAAGGCTTTGAGGCTTTTGATTCTAATACTAAATTCACAACTTTACTTCATGTTATTAAGGAATATTGTCATATTTTAACTGACGCTGAATTGAAAATACTTTCTTGCTTAGAGGTCGGGATGACGCACGAACAAATCTCTAAAAAGCTAAATGTAACTAGGCAAGCTGTTTCTCATACTGCTATTAATTTATTTGACAAAATTAAAGCTCACTTTTCTTCTGATTTTTTAAATGATGACAACAGCAGTAAGGTTTCTGAAGGTAATGCTGCTATTAATGATTTTTTTACTGATACTGTTGAGCATCATCCTATAACCAAAAAAGATAAAATTTCGTTAAAAAGATTTCTTTTGGCTAATGCTCTCAGGTATAACAACAAAGAAGTTGCTAATATTTTTGAAAACGGCAAATATAATCCTTATCAAATTTTATCTTTTTGTAATCGCAACAAATTAAGCTTTTGCTTAGTAAAGCCTCCTAAAAAACATAAGTTTTCTGAAGAAGATGAAATCAAAATAGCTAATCTCTACAAAGAAGGCAAGACCGCTCACGAAATAGGTGAGATTTTTGGCGTAAGATATAATGTCATTTCTGGGAAAAAAGGCCACCTTTCAAGACTTGGTTTACTAACAGACTAAGGGGCATAGAGTCTAGAGGTGTTCTAGGACGGGGTTTTGTTGTTGTTGACCCTACATTGAACACCCTTAGTTTTTTTTAGAATAAAATATTCTATGTTTTGGATGCCTGTGTACATATATTTATGCAGGATATCAATAAAGTAGATCGTATTGCAATTAGCGGATATTTTGATCCAATTCATATCGGCCATTTGGAGTATATAAAATTAGCTAAAGAACTTGGCAAATATTTAATTGTTATCGTTAATAACGACAAGCAAGCGGCTCTAAAGAAGGGTAAATCTTTTATGTGTGAAGATGATAGGCTCGCAATCGTTTCCCAAATCAAAGGCGTCGATGAAGCTATTATGTCTATTGATGAAGACAAGACTGTGTGCAAGACGCTTGATTTAATAAAACCTGATGCTTTTGCTAATGGTGGAGATAGAAGCAACTCTGAGATTCCAGAATCTTCAATTTGTAAAGAAAACGGCACTAAAATCATTGATGGTTTGGGCGATAAAATAAGGTCATCTTCTGAATTAACCGGAATTAAATGAATTTATACGATATCCCTATTCATGAAAAATCTCCTCGAATTGTTAACGCCATTATTGAAATCGAGGAAGGCTCAAAAAACAAATATGAATATGACGGCAAACTTGGAGCCTTTGTCTATGATCGCTGCCTCGCTTCCGCTATGGTTTATCCCGCCAGCTATGGGTTTATACCAGGCACCCTTTGCGATGATGGCGACCCTTTAGATATATTGGTTATAAGCCCTGAGCCCATCAAACGTGCCACTCTTGTTGAGGCTAAGCCCTTGGGTTATCTCGACATGGAAGATGAAGGGGCTAAAGATTATAAAATAATCGCAGTACCAAACTTCTATACTCGAAAATACAGCAAGCTACAAGACATTGAAGAAACTTTTTTAAAAATATCTAAAAATTTCTTTGCTCATTATAAAGATTTATCTATGAGTGGAGAAAAGGTTAAAGTATTTGATTGGCATGGGAAAGATGCCGCTTGGAAAATAATAAACGAAAGTATAATAAAATGATAGAGATATTTATATTGTCTATTCTTTATGGTATTATATTATTCAAAGAAGAACAGAAATGGGAGTCTCACAAATGGACGGACTTAATGAACTCTGGGAATTAAGCTGGCTTGATGGCTTTCTTTTCTGTATTTGCTTGATGGGATTGTATACCTATAAAGTATGGATTGACAATAAATTTAAAAAATAAGTGTAATTCTCTGTGTGAGAGTTTTTTTAGCCTGTCTTTTGATGTCGGGCTGCGTTTCTAAGCGTAGCCTAAGACCAGAAGATACTAAATTTGATGAAAACAAGCGTGATTGGTTCGCTGTTTACAACGAAGAGCTTAGAATTGCTATTGAAAACGAAGATCTTGAAGCTAGATATTTCTTTTTGCAAGAAATCATTAAAATGAAGTACAAATTAGAGCATAATACTGATTTACCAGCCAATCCTCGCATTAAAATATTAAACCAATGATTACTGGAGTTACCTTCTCAACCTTTGACCTTCTTCATGCTGGCCATATCGCTATGCTTCGTGAAGCAAAAGAGCAATGTGATTATTTAATTTGCGGATTGCACATTGACCCACAAGCTGAACGTCCTCAAAAAAACAGCCCTGTTCAAAGCATTGTAGAGAGGTACATTCAATTGTCGGCGGTTAAATATGTTGATGAAATTGTTCCATACAACCTCGAAAAAGATTTGGCGGATATTTTATTAACTTATCCAATAAATATTAGAATAATTGGCGCCGATTATAAAGACATTGATTTCTCAGCAAAGCAACTCTGCATCGATAACGACATAGAAATATACTATAACAGCCGAAGTCATGGTTTCTCTAGTAGTGGATTAAGACAAAGAATCTTTGATAAAGAAAATAATTCTTGACTTTTTAGTCTTTTTATGGCATACTCTTAAGTATGCAAATTAAGAAAGATTTAAAATATGCAACTTTTGAGTACAACGAATCCTCAAAAAGTTTTACTATCATTAGTGATAATGGTGATCGTGTCACTCTAAATAAGGTTTACGCTTTTGCCTTCATGCGATTTGTTGTAAGGATGGCTCAACGCAATTGGCTAAGAGGTAAGCCCATCACTGTTGATCCATCTGAAATGAATATCGATCAACCTAAAGAGTCTCCTGATCAAATGAATTTTTTTGAGCATGAAAATTAATTCAAAATTTATAGATAAGTTATTGTCATTTGGTGAAACCTTGTCCAAGGTTGTCGTTGGTATACAATCTCGTGACTTTGAAGTCTCCTACAAAGAAGACCATAGCCCCTTAACTGAGGCCGACACTACATCTAATGATATGATTTTAAATTTTTTACGCGCAGAAACTTCGGTTGATAATATTATATCAGAAGAAAATAAGTCTATATCTTATAATGACAGAAAAGATTGGGATTATTATTGGCTTATAGACCCCATAGACGGCACTAAAGAATTTTCTAATGGTGGTGACGACTTTTGCATTAATATAGCCCTATGCAAGGGCAATGAGCCTGTATTTGGCTATGTTGCTCGCCCATCTACAGGTGATCAGTATTACGCCATACAAGATAGGGGCGCATTCAAAAATGGCAATAGAATTTTTACAGAGCGTCCTCGCTCAAATAATTTAAGAGTTGTCGCAAGCAAGTCTCACATGAATGACGAAACTCAAAATTTTGTAGACAATCTCTCTGAGTCGTATGGGATTGAAATAGTAAATATTGGAAGTTCATTAAAGTTTTGCTTGATTGCAGAGGGTAATGCTGATGTTTATCCTAGATTTGGCCCGACAATGGAATGGGATACTTGCGCTCCTCAAATTATAGCTGAAGAAAGCGGGGCAAATGTATTTTTAGCTAGTAATTTATCTCCTATGGTTTATAATAAAGAGAGCCTTTTAAATCCATTTTTTATTGCAACAAACACAAATATTAATTAATTATGACTTATGTAGACTTAGTTTACGCTTCCGATTGTGAAGAATTTTTTTATAACGACGGAGATATTCCTGTTTCTGAAGGCCAGTTAATTGGTGTGGATATTTATCTCGAAGACAGAGTTGATCTCATTCTCCTTGATGATATATACTGGAAACCTAACCATGAAGAAGAAACCGAATAAAGAGCCTCGCACTTTTGAGTTCAGAATAAGGTATAACGCTGGCGCAGAACATTCTGCGATAGATAGCTACCATTATTACAATGCAATTAATGCTTCGGATGCGCTATGCTACCATAATACTGTTATGCGTAATAAGAATGTGGAATGCCAAGTGGTTTCTGTAGAAAAGAAAAACCCCTACTCAAATCAATGGGAAGACGAAAGCCATGTTATTAATCTACAGGCTTAATTAAATATTCTCCAATATGATTACTCAATATTTTGATATTTTTTAAAGCTTTAGCTTTTTTCTTTTGATCTTTCATTTTCTTTGCCTTGTCATACAAGTCTAATATATAATCATGAGTAACTTTATGCTTAATAATTCCTTTTTTCATCGCAATATATGATACACTTAAATTTAAATAACCCAGAGAGGCTTTTATGGCTTATATCTTTGATTGTAGTAGCTTTTTACTATGAAAAAAATTCTGACGAAATACGAAAGCTAAAGAGCCAAATATATAACATCGAAGTAAGTATAACTAAATGAAAATAAAATCTAGCCAAATAATTTATTCCGAGCATCATTACGATGAATGCTTTGAATATGCAGATGGTTCTGGAAGAGTCCCCGAAGGTAATGCCGTAGGTATTGTGAGCGAAGATGGAAAGTCTTTAACATTATTTTCAGATATTATATATAGCAAATATGATCACAATTATTGGGATAATTTTGAACTAGAACAAGATGACGGAAGGTTAATTTTGCCATGATTTCTTTTAGGGATAACTCAGATTCAAATAAATCTGACGCAAATAGTTTAGAGAAAAAACTTCAGAAACTTTTGGATATTATTCATAATCAACCAGAATACTACGATGGTTCATACCATGAGAATGTTGATATTACTGAAATTATACAGGTAATTTACGACAATCTTTACAATCATCCAAATAATAAATCTTTGCATCTTATAATTGATAAGAAACCAAATAATAGTCTAGACTTAACGATAGACAGAATAGAATGATGCGACCTAAAAAAGATGAAAACGGCTTTATGTCTGCAGAACAACAAAACCATAGGTTTATTAATGTTTTGCAATTAACATATTTAAACGCTGATAAAGTTCCTGGCAAAGGTTATCTTATTCCCGATGATATTATTGAGAAAATTGAAACTGAGCTAGATTTCAATACTACATTATCCAAAAAGAAGGATATTATTGAAGAATGTAAAAAGAAATACAGAAAAAGAAAATCTTATTTGTTTTATCAAGAGATTTTATCCGCTGGAAATTTTACTAGCTACAATAAAGCAAGAGAAATACTCCTTGGAATTAATAAAAAAACATCTATATTTGCTAATTCGATGACAAATGTTAGATATGCAATGGAATCTCTTCATTTAGCTCTTGATGATTATTTTGGTACAAATAAAGTAAAAGTCGCCCCAAATAGATTTTTAACTAAGAACACGAAAAATAAAAAATCAAAATCTAAATGTCCGTCAATACAAAAAACTGCGTCGACACAGAAGAAGACTACGACGAAAAAATCCGCCTCGTCTTCCCTTCCCTTCTAAGCTACACTCAGTCTAGAATTTATAATAAAAGTGACGCCTTTGATGTCTCACAAGAAGCTGCTCTTATTCTTTCTCAAAAACGTGATGAATTTGACTCGAGTAAAAGCTTTCACTCTTGGGCGTTTAGAATATGCCATTTCCAAATATTAAAATATTTAAAAAATAAAAAAAGAAATCGAGAGTTTGGTTACGAAGAACCAGATTCTGTTGTGAATTTATCACAAACCCCTAAATCTAACTTGTCACCCGAATCTTTGATTTACCATATTAAAGATTCAGAAAGCAAGTGTCCTTTTGGCATTTTTCTTGAAAAAGAGTTATTGGCTGAACGCAATAATATTTTATCTCAGATGTCTAACAGGCTTAGTGGCAAGCAAAAACAATTTTTTGATCTTTCTATGCTCGGCAATTCTAGGGCAGAAGTTATGAAAATAATGGAAATAACATCTATAAATTATAGTGCTATTAAAACTAGGGTTATTAAAAGGCTTAGGTTTTTATTTTTTAATAGCAAGGATCACCCAAAGTTATAGCCCTTCCTTTTTCTCTCCATCTACCATTTCTATTTCTGCCTCATAAAATTTGAGATGAGAGTCGTGTAAAGTAATAACGGCAACTTCTTTTCCGTGATGTTGATACCCTATTTGGGTATATATTTTTATTACTTTTCCAAACTTTTCTTCTCCGTTTACAATAATGCGTACATTTTCTCCTTCTTTCATATAAATATGTACACACTCATTTTTCCCTTCCTGTGTAATATACTTTATGGAAATTCATAATTTAGAGCATAAGCACCTGCTAGTTAACTCCACTTTTAAAGACACCCCATTTAAATGCAATGATTTTGTGTGTGAATGGATAGAAAATCTTGTTCAAACAATAGGCATGGAAATACTTTTACCTCCTAAATCAGCAAGGTCAGAGGAAAAAGGAAACGAAGGGATAAGTGCTTTTTGTATAATTACGACTAGTCATATTTGCCTTCATTCTTGGGAAAAAACCGACCCAAATCTTGTTCAACTTGATGTTTATAGCTGCAAAGACTTTGATCACTTCTTAGTATTAAAAGAGCTTAACAAATTTGATCCTTTATTTTTAGGTTGTAGATTCCACGATAGAGCGGTTGAAAATTCGCAGGGCTGGGAAATGGGTAGGGAAGGATTGTTTTGAAAATATATTTTAGGCATTATTCTGGAGCAATGTCAGAATATGATTATTGTTTTTTTGACTGCATGTCTGAAGTTGCGTTGTCCGAAGAAAATCAAGCCCTAGAAGAAGGCTGGCTTCCTGACGACTATATAATAAAAAAAGATTCTCTTGGTAATACCCTAAAATCTCATTGGTATCAAGCCCGACAAACAAGAATTGATTTAAATAAGTTTAAAGATACTCGCAGTACCCGTAAGTGTCGTAAAAAATGTATTGATATAGAAGTAAAGCCCTTTACCGCCAAAGAAGTTGATCTTGATATTTTAAATAATATTTTTGACAAATATCTAAAATACAGAGATTTTAAAGGTTGGGAGCTTGAGCCTTTAATACTTGCAGAGCCTCACAGGAAATACTTTTTGCTTTATTACTATCAAGGCAAGCCCATTGCTTTTACTTTCTTAAGAGATGTTGGTTCTAATAGTGTTTTCTCCACGCAGTTCGCTTGGGACTACGAAGAACCTAAATTATATCTTGGCAAATATGCTAACCTCGCAGAGATAGATTATTGCATTGAACATAAAAAAGATTATATGTATATTGGTGCGGGCTATGAAAGTGTTTGCTCTTACAAATCGGACTACAATGGATTTGAATTTTGGAACGGGGAAGTTTGGTCTGACGATGTTAATCAATACAGGTTTTTGTGCGAAAGAGATTCTGGGCTAGAAAAACTAAGCGAATTAGATAAAATAAAAGAACACGACGATAAAGAATTTTTTAATGAGTGAAGATGATAAAAAGCTTCCCGATAGTTATGTTCCAAATGCTTATGCATTACCATATGCAAGTAATTTAAGCTCTCCCGTAATAAAGCCCGATAAATTGGGTGGTTGGAAAGTTGGAGCAGTTCATTCCGCAAATAAACACTTTGATGAAAGATTTGAAAAGTTAAAGCAAGAGTTTCATAATTTAGCTAATGAATTTAAATGGAATGAAATAATTTTTAATTCTGAAATGCGCTTTAAACCTGTTATTGGTCGAGAGTATTGCTTGTATCAAAAAAATGATGGCTCATATTTTATGAGTCTTTTTAATCCTGATGAGTGTTCTTGGGGTAAAGATCTGTATAAAGGTAAATTTAGGTTAAATTATGATAATCGATGGGATATAATAGATTGTGATTGAAGATTATATAGAATATGTTTCTCTCAAGCGTAAAGAGCTTGGCGGTCATGCTATCTGCCCCTTTGCCAAACCCTTTCTTGACAAAATTGAAATAATAGAGTCTAAAAATTTTTTGGAAGATGCTTTTAATTGTTTTAATGCAGAAAAACGTCCTGTTCTTTGGTTAATTTATGGCGACGCAAAACAATTTGACAAAAAATGGCTTGAAGAGTTCTGTAGCGATCATCAAGAATTTGCTAAAACAAAAGACCTCTGGTTAATTTGGGATCACCCTGATCAAATAAATAAAATAAATGGCATTCAAACTAGCAATGATAAGTATGCTATATTATTTATTCAGCCTCTTTCTGAAATTAAAAAATTTTCCAAAAGTTTGTCTAAGACTGATTATTATAGTTTTTGGAGTGAAGATTATTATAAAGAAGTGGTTGGGGACAGGGGTTAAATGTGTATATTATAATACTGATATGAACAATATAGAATTAGATTTTAGTCAAGCGATTAAATCTCGCACTTTAGACTCTCTTACTTACCCTAATACTCCAAAAATATTTTTAGAGACGGCTAATAGTAATTTTCAATACATGGATATTGATTTGAAACCTTTTTTAAATATTCCTCCTCCTTTAAATTCAAGCGATAAAACTAAAAAAGAAATTTTGCAAATAAAAAAATTTATGAGCAAGAATCACTCTCCTGAATTTACATCAAATCTAAAATCAATGAATAAAGACCCAGCTAAATTTGTTATTGATTTTTATAAAAACTTGAGCAGTAAAAACATTTCTTCAAAAATTATAGATTTTATATCGGGGGGAGATGTAGAGGTTTTAGCTATGAAATTAAAAATGCACTATAATCGCCCAAGACCCTATCAAATAGCAGAGCATTATGGCATTGATTTTGATTATAATAAATCTATACAAAATGGGGCGGCAAATCATCCTTCATACCCTAGTGGTCATACTCTTTCTGCTTATTTTTCTGCAAAAGTTTTATCTTTTGTCGATAATCGTTTTGATCATGAATTATTAAAAAGGGCTAAAATGGTTGCTGATTCAAGAGTGATAGAAGGCGTTCATTTTCAAAGCGATAATGATTTTTCTATATTTCTTGTTGAGAATGCTCTGATGCCCGCTTTTATCAAAGTTTATGGAAAAGGATGAAATACTTAGCAATATTGCTACTACCTGTTGTAGGCTAAAGCCATCCAAAATTCATGGCATAGGTGTTCATGCCATACTTGAAATAAAAAAAGGGCGCAGCCTTTTTCCTGAATGTGCATGTAATTTAAAAAAAATTGTCAGTATAAATAAATCAGAAGTTAATAATTTAAATAAAAATATCATAAAAATGATGAGTGATTTTTTTATTGAAAGTGACACTCATTACTTTACTTTTAAGTCTCTGAATAGGATTGATATATCTTATTTTTTAAATCATTCTGACCATCCGAATTGTAAATGGCTAGAAGAAGATGATTCTTATCGAACTTTAAGAAATATAAAAGAAGGAGAAGAGCTTACCTTAAATTACGATCAATATTTAGAGAGCGACATCACCATTATTAAAAATTGGTAAATTATGAAAACAGATTACCTCACCCTTACCGAGTTATGGCAAGACTGCGAATACATTCAAGTAGGCAAGATCATTAACAGAGAAGAATGGAAGCCTTCTGAAGTAGCTAAGTTTTGCTCTTACTTTAATAAATATCTTGGCACAAGCCAATTAAATATTCTTTATAAGTTTCTTTAAAGTAGAATGTATTGAACGTATTCTGCGTTAGGGTAATTTTCCAAGAGTATTCTCTTGCCTGTTTGAGGTTCATATACAAACCAACCTTCTAAGGTAAAAACTAAGTTTACCATATGTAAGCCTCCTTCGGGTATGCCTCCCCACGCATTTCTTTGTTGAACAACCATAACTGCTACCGCAGGTTCATCGGGTTCTCCGCTTTTGTACCCCGAAACTCCCAATAAGGATTTATATAATAATGCAAAATTGTCGCAATCCATGTTTTGCTTTTGGTCTATTGGCATTACCCCGTTTTCAAACTTTAATTTATCAAACCATTTATTAAACTTTAACCACCAGTAATAATCAACTTCTCTATATCTTGAGTCAAATAAAGCTACCTGTACATCTTTTGGAACTTTTATAGTTACCCAATTAAAACCTTTTTGCATTGAAAAGTGGCTTGCTATGTCGCCTCTGTCTATCATTTTCCTATGATCTCTCTCTAATGCGTATTTCATTGGAGGAATTTCAGCTAACTCTTTAAAATTCTGTTTATTACAAGCAAATGGAAACACCATTGCTACTACTATTAATATCTTAAATATATTCTTCATTTTATTTAATCCCAATTACCTTGCTCCAAATAATCATCTCCTTCTGCCCCTAGCTTATGGAGGATTTCTTGAAACTCGTTTTGATCTAATTTTTGGTACTTTTTCTGTGCTAATATCCATGCACATTTCATTCTTCTACCAACATCATGCTCGAAATTAGGGTCAGCAAGAATTTGCAACACTAAATAGTGCATAATTTCTTCCTTCATACCTATAAGTACACCGAAAAAACTTGACTTTTTAGCCCTCCTGTGTAATAATTATTTGTTTATGTGTGATTTAGAGCTTGCATGGAAAACCTTTGATTTTCATTCTGAAAATATTGGAAAACTAGAGAATGAACATTTATCTAATTTATCTAAATTAAATGTTTTATTAAAAAAACAAGTTCCTGCTACTAGGCATCAGAAAGTTAATCTTGTAAATAAAATCATTGCCTGTTGTAACAAGTTAGAGTCTAGCTACCTTAAGCACACTCATTGCCTTGATGAATTAATAAAGATTTACGAATATAGAAACCTTCATGGAATCGCAATACCTGTCGAGCATATTACGGATATTCAGTTTTTTAATGAGCTAAAGAGCGTCAATGCTACTTTGATTGAAGAGATCAAGGTTTACAAAAAAAAATTACCCGAAATCTTGAAACAATAAATAAAATGTCATTTCAGTATTCTAAAATTTCGCCTCATAGCACTTATTCGCCTTGGAACTCTGACGATTATTATCTAAATACTTTTAATTTAGCTAAAGATTATACTCTTGTTGATAATTATCGCTTGTTTGAATTATATAATTTAGCTCTTCAATCCTGCGACCTAGAGGGCGACTTTCTTGAAGTCGGAGTCTATAAAGGTGGTAGCTCAAGTATAATCCAATCTGCTTTAAATAAAAATCAATCTAATAAAAAATTTTATATTGCTGATACATTTAATGGAGTTCCAAAGGCGGGGCATGAAAAAGATAATCAATATAAGGGGGGCGAACACTCAACCTCAATTTCTTATGTTCAGCGTTTGTTTTCTTTGCTAGGGTTTAAATCCCCCGATATTCTAATAGGTGCTTTCCCCGATGACCATCCTAATTTTAATATTGAAAAACTAGCCTTTGTCCATAGCGATGTCGATGCCTACCAATCAACGAAAGATATTGTAGAATGGTGCTTGCCAAAATTGGTTATTGGTGGAATTATAGTTTTTGACGACTATGGATTTCCTGCCTGTCAAGGCGTTACAGAATATGTCAACTGCTTTATGCTAGATAAATCAAACTCAACTCAATTTCGATTCGTGCATAACTTGAATGGTCATGCAATTTTAATTAAAATAAGATAAAATAAAATGTCAGAAACAAGCACTCACAAACACTATATTCTTGAATATCTAAATTCGAACAACATTATCGACATTGGTTTTGGCGGTAGCAAGATTGTCCCTCACGCCAAAGGTTGCGATTTACCTAAACCATATACTAAGGTTGGTGAAGACACTAATGATATACCTGCTGACATCACAAAAGGACTTCCGATAGGTGACAATTCTTTTGATATTGTGTTCTCTTCTCACTTAATAGAGGACTTTGAGGACACCTCTCTTATTCTTAATGAAATGATTAGGGTTTTAAAAAATAATGGCAGACTTATATTATTTTTCCCCGATGAGCAGAGATATAGGGAAGTAAATAAAGATCGCCCCGAAATATGGAATAAAGCGCACAAGCACCTTGATATGGGTTTTAAATTTATGGAGGACAGATTGAAAGAGGTGGAAGAGCGTTTTGGGCATGAAGTTAAATATGTATATATTAGGGATGAACCCTCTGACGGCTATAATGTCATTATCGTCTGCGACATAGTTAAACATACTTGAATTTTTTCTTGACATCGCCCGAGTATTATTTTATGCTTGTGGTATTATGAAGAGAGGAAGACCAAAGGGGTATAGCCCCTACACTACTATTAGTTATGAGGAATTAGGCGATTGGGTTGGTCGCAAAACTAAAGTTTTAGTCTGCAAGAAATGGCTAGAATCTTTGATTGATGAACCCATTGAGTCTAATAAACCTATTGAATCGAACAAATCTGCGCCTCAAGAACCTTTAGAGGAAGAGCAACCAAAAATAGAATACAAACTAACACATTTTTAATTATGACAAACTACTTTCCCGATTTAATCGGACAACATTCTGTAAAGAAAAAACTTTCTTTTTATTTACAAGCGTTTGAGAAAACCTCTCAAGCGCCTTTTCTTTTGATGGCAGGGGCAAAGGGTTTAGGTAAGACTGAATTTGCAAAAGCTTTTGCGTCAAATCTTGCTAATGAGGATGGAGACAAGAGAGCATTTCTTGAACTTAATTGCTCTACTATTAAAAATAATGAGCAGTTCTTTGAGCAAATATTCATCCCATTAATTATGGATAATGAGATCACTATTTTGTTTGATGAATGCCATGCGTTGCCCCAAGATTTGACTATGGCTTTTCTTACAATCTTTAATGCTGAGTCAAATGCTAGAAAAGTTTTTGAATGGAATGGAATGAATTTTGATTTTAATTTTAGGCAACAAACTTTTATATTTGCCACTACTGAAACAGACAAGATTTTCCCTCCGCTTAAAGATAGATTGACTACCATTGATTTTGAACCCTATAATAGTGAGGAGTTAGCGGAAATAGTTAAGCTATGTGCGCCCGAAATTCAATTTGAAGATGACTGCCTCAAATCAGTAGCTTCGACAATTAGGGGCAACGCTCGTAGTGCAGTCAAAAGATCAAAAGAGATCATGCTTTATTGCGGGGCTAAAGAAAAGAATACTTTTGACTCTAATGACTTTAATGATTTAAGCGATCAAGTGGGGATTCTCCCTTTAGGTTTAACCCATACCGAAAAACAAGTGCTTCAAATACTAAAAAAAGTTGGCTCTGCAACTCTAACAGGTTTGTCTGCTCAACTTGGTCTTAGCAAAACTTGCCTACAAAGAGATCACGAACTTTATTTATTAAATAAAAACCTCATGGAAATTGATGGCAAGCGTAAGATTACCGCTGAAGGTAGAAAGCTTTGCTCTGCCTTTTCTTTATGAAGTTATCGAGAGAATCTAGGCGTTACTTTATGAAGTGTGCAGAAGAACTTACCGAGCTATCCTTAGAAATTCTTCATGCAGTCAACAAACCAAATAAAGAAAACATGGGCAAGATACGTGACGAAATAAAAGATGTCGAAAAATATTTAAAGCTAGTTAAGGAGCATTGCAATGAAAGATCATAATTGGGGGTTGACATTACTCATCTTAATTGTTATTATATTGATACTATGGAAATAGACAATTCAAATAAATTCAAATATTTTCTTTTTGATTTTAATAGACCTCATGGTCACGAAAGGGTTAGTAATGACCCTGTTGTCTTAACAGACAAAGAGGCAGAAAAGAAAAATTATGCGTTTGCTTTAAATAAAATCAACAAGCTTTATGTTAGGCGAAGGAAAAAAAACTAGAGGTGCTTCGGGTATCTGCAAAAAAGCTAAACCTACTTATATTTTTAGTAATCATGCGCTAGAGCGAATGCGTAAGCGTGAAATCTCTGAACGAGTTGTTCTCAAAACTATTTCTTTTGGAAGAATTTTGAGGGGTAGAGGAGCTACTATTTATGCAATAGGCAAAAAAGAGATCAGCAAGTATAGTAAACAAGGAATTGACTTAGCTAATTGCGAAGGAATTCATGTGGTTATAAATAAGTCGTCCACAATTAGTACGGCATACAGAAATCTTTCGATGCCTAGACTTAAACCTAAATCTAGAATGCCACAGAGAATTTTTAAGCAGAATTTAACCAAGAAACAACTAGCTATTACGAGGAGACAATCTTTAAATAGACGATACAAAACACAATGAAAAATAGTTTGATTATTTTATTTTTGTTTTTATTTGGATGTCGTCAAAGCGGTCAAATAACGGATATTGATTTTCCTCCTCCCCCACCTCCTCCATCTCTTCTTCCTCCACCTCCTCCTAACTTTACCCCAACTAGAGATAGTGTTTTGAGTATCCAAGTTAACCCTATTCCTCATCCATTTAATTTGAATGGTTCTGTACCATATGCGGTATGGGTAAACGGAAAGCGTTTACCGATGAATGGCGATTCTTCTAGGAATATTGCTAAAGCTCTTGGTTTAGAATTTTCTCAACCCAAGAATACCGCAAAAATACACAATGGTGAGGGTTGGCTATACCCATTAGAAATTGAAGAAGATTAAAACTATTTGTCTAGTTTTTCAAATAACTTAACTACATCTTGTCTTCTATCTTCTAAAAGCCTTTGTGTTTGCTCCCATCTTTCCGCATCTCTAGCTCCATTTTTAGCTAAATCTACTTCCATTGCTCTAACTTTTGACCCTAGTCTTTGTATTTTTGCACTTTCTTTCTTTAAGTAAAAAGCTACTACCGAAACTAGTACTCCGACACTTGCTATCATTATTTCATGTATTTCCATAATAATAAATACACAAAAGACTTGACTTTGATTTATATTATTTGTATTGTAGTGCCATGCCTTACATGAGAACCATACAGGGAAATCTTTTGGATTTTCCCCCATACTGCAAGACTGACCCCAATTCCTATACAGGTATTAATGCTATCGCCCACTCTTGTAATACTAGAAACATTATGGGAGGAGGTATTGCAAAGCAAATAAAGAGTCGCTACCCTCAAGCGTATGAGGCAGACACAAAGGCTATTGATACTGAATACGACAAAAATGGTCAGTATGTTCATTGGCTAGGCAAGTTTTCTAAGGCAGAGATAAACTCTAAGTTTTTGCCCGATAACAAGGGTTACATATACAATATGTACACTCAAGCAGGAATAGGTACAGGAGAAAGACAAGTTCACTATGAAAAGTTTTGGCAAGCATTAAAAAGGGTCGAGCAAGACCTTTATGCAATGAATGTGGCAAAGCATGAATACGATGGCTCTGCTCCACCTGTGCTTGGATTACCTTACGGAATCTCTTGTGGGCTTGCAGGAGGTAATTGGGGAATAATAAAAGCAATGATCGAAGATATTTTTCTTGACTCTCCGATACAATGCTATATAGTGAAGTTTGAAATATGAAAGACAGATTTGATTTAGAAGAAGCAATAACTGAAGTATTCACAAGTAACGAAGAACTAGAGACTCTTTTGTATAGGGTGGGAGATTCGCCTGTCACCCCATCAAAAGATGAAGTAATGAATATTCTTATTGGAATTATTGCTTTAAATAAAGTTAGATACGAAAAGCTATGGAATACTTTTGAAGCATTACTTGCTAATGGAGTTATTTCTAGTAAAACTTCTGATGACATTAAAATGCCTCCCTATGATGATGGAGGGATTAAAATGGAAGAGAAGGAATAAGCTACCTTAGCTCAGTTGGTAGAGCGTCTCACTTGTAATGAGGATGTCGTCAGTTCGAATCTGACAGGTAGCTCCATTTTAAAATGATAATCTTAGAATATCTAGTGGTAGCCGTGATTGGTTACTTTATCGGAATAGCAATTTATAATTTATTCAACTTAAAATAATGCGGATGTGGCGGAATTGGTAGACGCTACGGACTTAAAATCCGTTTCCCATAGGGAGTGTGGGTTCAATTCCCACCATCCGTACCATTTTTTTTATTTTTTTTCTTGACTTTACATAAAGCACGTAATATAGTTAGCGCACAATGAACAACAAAGAGCAACAACCAAAGAAGAAACCTGCTACTAAAGCTAAAGCCCCAACTAAAAAGTTGGGCATTAAAAAGCAGGAGACTACTGAAGATATTATCAACAAGGCGGTAAAAGCCTCTGAGGATAAATGGCAACTTAAGTTTGAGTCATTTCAAGAAAAACTTATAGAATCTATAAGCAAACAAATCGAGACTGCTTTAAGCTCTAAAGATGGTTTGAAACCTCAAATCAATAAGCTAAATACCGCAATACAAGCTCTCGGTACTAGTAGTGACCCCGACCATCCAAGTGTTATGGATTTGCCTCGCGCTATAGCAAACAAAATTGATCCTCTCGTAACACAAGGAAAATCCTATATCAAGGACAAAGAAATCAAGGCACATGAAAATGAGAAAAGGCTTGTGTCTGAGCAGAAAGAGAATTTAAGTCAATTAAAGGCAAACTTAATTGAAGAAAAATCTCAGCATGGTTCAAATCTTGAGAGGGAAGAAAAGCTTAAGGAAAAGATGGAATATCTCAATGAAAAGATTATGGATAATAACGGAAAAATGGATAATCTTCAATCTAGTTTGGATGACATTGAGGACATCTTGACTAGTGAGTCTGACGAGTCGTCAAGTCTTGAGAGGGAAAAAAAGCTTAACGAAAAAATGGATCAACTTGACGAGAAAATTGACAAGGTCAAGGAGGCAAAATCAAAGCCTAACCACATTGAAGATATTTTTACTGAAGATTATAGATGGTATAGCCTTGCCCCTTCAGACAAAAAAAAGCACTTAGAATTTCACTTGGTCAACAAGATTCAATTTTACCATAAGGAATCCCTTGGCGATATGCAAATGGTTACTTTTGTGAGCAATAAGAATGGTGAGGATGTGGAGCTTGACCCTCGTATCTTGGACATAGAAGGTCAGACCGCCCTTATGGATTACATTGATTACTTGAATGCTGAAAAAAGTTCTTGACTTTCTGAAAAACATTTGCTATGCTCTCTAGCATAATTCTAACAACAAAAATACATATATATTATGATGCATAAATATCAGCAACAAACACAAAATTACGTTCGTAACCTTAGCAGGAAGATACAAAAGTGCGATTCCTTGGAAAAAGTTCTTGATCTTCTTGACAAAGAGCGTTTGAACCAACGAAAGAGTATTATCGAACTAGAGGATGGAATCTCTATGAATGCCGAATGGAAGTATGTCGGTAACAATGAAAGCAATCTAGCTAGTGTTACTTCTAATACTGCTATTGCGATACAAGGACTTACTGAAATGCTTGTTAACGGCGCTGATGCAATGCAACTTAGGTTTTGCGCAGAGAAGGGCATTGACCCAATGTCGGGTAGCGCTCCTTGTAGCCCTCAAAGTGCTAGGGAATATTTCTTAGGCTTAAAGGATGGGGATTGGGGAAATGCATCAAATTCCGAAAAGGATAAGTTCAATGAAATGCTTATGGTCATGGAGAATAAGGACGTTCGCAAGGATTTCAAGCCTAATATTTCTTTTCTCGATAAGGGTTGCGGTCAAGAGCCTTCCTATGTCGAAGACACTTTTTGTGATGACTCTACTAGCAATAAGCTCAATATTAACTTCCTTGGGGGTAAGTATTCTAGGGGCGGTTTGAGTGTTTTCAACTTCTTGGAGGGCAAAACTCCAACAAGCGGAGGTCTTAGGGTTATTCTAACAAAGGCTTGCCCTGCTACTAGAGGAAATAAGCCAAATTCAGATTGTTGGTCGCTAATTATTCAAAGGATGCTTCATCCTGGCGAATTAAAGCATTTTGCGGGTATTCATCCTAAAATGGGCGCAATTATGTACCTTACAATCAACAATGAAATTCCCCATTTTTCCGATGAATCAATATCGTTGGACATGGGCGAAGTGGAAGCTTCGATGCTTAAGCCATATAAGAAGTGTGATAGAGGCAATTTTGAGACATTGGAATTTGGTACATGGGTGAGGTTGTTCAAGTACAACTTGCAAGCAGGACAAACCTCTGCTGAGATCGCTAAAGGATTTCGCACTCAATCTAGTTTTTCTGATATAATGAAGCTCGGTCCTGCCCTACAACAACAAGCACCTTATGTCTCCTATCCTTGGAGATTTTACCAACCCTTAATAGATAAGAAATTAATGGAACACCTTGGACGTTCAATAAGTGGTTGCGTCGATAGCCCTTTATTTAGTGCTTATGGCTTTCTTCATCAAGTTACCAATGACGCAAATTCAAAGGGAGCTTGTGGTGCTTTTTATCAAAATAGCCTTATCAAAAAAGGCAATGGGACGGCAGAAAATCCCGATGGATTTAAATACCCAACGATAGGTAAGATTAAATCGGAGGTTGGAAACATCAAGGTCTATGCTTTTCTCCTTAATGATGTACCCCCCACTAAGAAGGACAAGAATGGCAATGAAACAGAAAACAAATCATATGGAAAGTATCTTGGTTTTAGAGGTATCACTACATTCATTGGTGACCAATACCAACAGATCGAGTGCAACACTTTAGGTGCTTGGGGTACAGATTTAATTGATGGTAATATTATTATTTTTATTGATATGAGTGAATGTAGCGTGGATGCAATTAGTGCGGTATCCGATGTATCGAGGGCTAAACTCAGAAAGATTGAAATACTCAAAGAATCACGTGAAAAAATCAAAGAATTTATTCTCGAACTTCCCTGCGTTCAGCATTTGAAGAAATTCAAGTCAGATGCCGTTCAAAAGGATTCTTTCGGCAAGAAAGTAGGGCTTATGGATAGAGTCTTTGATCGCAAGAAGTGGTTTCCAAGGTCTGCTCGTAAGGGCAAGGGTCGTTGCCTACCTAGCAAGAATGGTCACGATAATGATTGCAATATCGGTTCGGGATTGAAGTTATCCGATGAAAAAATTACTCAAGTCAAAATTGTAGATAATGGGTTCGCTAATATATGGGACAATGATAGCCAAGAAGTTATCTCCTATAAAAAGGTCAATAAAAATACAAGCAATTACTACATTCAACTTGATACCGATGGTTCAGAAAAATTAGTTGATAGCGATAAAGTTTCGATTAGTCTTGAAGAGTCTCCTTATGGTGAAGAAGTTTGGACGCAAGCTCCTCCTTCTAGAGGATTTTCATATCACTCTTATAAGGGTAGAATAACCTGCTCTATGCTCCATAATGATTGCGAGGATCGTTACGATGAAAGAATTGTGCTTAGGATTAATGGCGAAACTTTTAATTGCCCATTCAGCGTTTTCCCCGAAAAAATCAAGTTGTCAAACACGAAGTCGCCTAAAGGCAATCGTACTCCTTCTCAGTTGAAACAAAACAAACAAAAGTTTGACGAGATTAAACTAGGACAGATCGGTTCTAACCAAGTTTCGAGCTACTATGTCACCTTCGTTCGATCCAATGAATCAACAGGTCTAGACGAAGACTATATAGTCAAAATGACTTCTGATGACTTGATTGGCTTCAGTCTAAGCGATGACGGCAATCAGTATGTTTTGAACCTTGATTGCCCTGCATACAAGAAAGCAATAGATAGAGCTTACAAAGACATAACCCAAAAGGCTAATCTTACAACTACCCCGAAAGATGAGGTTGAGCATGAGTTCTTTTTGTTCTATCAGCAAAAAGTGAATGAATACAACTCAAGCCTTAAGTCTGACTCTATTGACACAAGCTACGAGACGCATACCATTGGAACAAATGCAAGTGTAGTCGAGTATATGATCCTTGAATCATTTCGTGGAAAGTCAAATACTGCAAAGCTAAAGGCATCCAAATAATGGGGGATTGGGCTAAGTATAGCCTCTATGGAAAGCTTTGCGTTTCCTGCGCTATACTGAATATTTTATTCGCCCTTATATTTGCCTTTTATGGAGACTACTATTGCTTTGCTAGTTTGTTCTTTGCCTTTTGTTGCTACATAGGAGTTTACTCGAAAAAATCATACAAATAAATATTATGGAAGACGAATCAATCAGACCTTGGGGTCATTATGAAATATTACTCGATACAGAGTATTGTAAAGTTAAACGTATTGTTGTTAAGCCACAACAAAGGTTGAGCTATCAATACCATCACCACAGGCAAGAAGCTTGGACTATCGTTCAAGGCGTAGCTAGGGTTACTCAAAATGGAGTTGACAAGGACTACGAGGTTGGTGAGACTGCTCTAATTGGTCTTGGGGACAAGCATCGCATGGCTAATCCTAGCGAGACTGATGATATGGTCTTGATTGAAGTGCAGACAGGCACTTACTTCGGTGAAGACGATATTGTTCGCATCGAAGATGATTACTCAAGAAGTTAATTTTCTTGTTGACTTAAATTGCATCTTCATATAGTGTGGTTGCTATGGACACAATATTAGGACTCACTTGTATCAGCGAAGAGTTGAAAGAGAAGGACAAGAAGAAATACTCTTTTAAGACAATGACCCGAAAGAGGTTTCACGACCTTGAGAGGAGTGATGCTATTCATCAGTTGTCAGAACGCATCTTGCATAATGCAAGAACCACTCGATACATCATTAATCATTGTGTCTTGCATAACATATTTCATTATCGTTTGAGTTCCGCGTTGTTTCCTTTAATAACCGATGAGCAAACCGATGTAACACTTGAAGACCTCAATCCTATTTGTTTGACTCAAATCAAAGAGGAGTTAGAATTTGCGGGTAAGATAGCTAAAAGATACAACATATCTATCGGTTCTCATCCCGATCAATTTAATGTTCTTGCGTCGCCAAATAGAGATGCAGTAGAGAGAACGATAAATGAACTAAATTTTCAAGCAAGTGTTCTTGACATGGTAGGTCTACCCCAAGACCATACTGCGCCGATGAACATTCATGTTAATTACACCCCAAAAGCAGATGAAACACTAGAGGTAGTTGCGACTAGATTTTTTCGCAATCTTTCTATGTGCGATAGAGGTGTCTACAAACGTTTGACTATCGAGAACGAAGACAAGGGGTTCTTTAATGTAGATAACTGCATTAAATTTAGCGACTATTTATTTGAAACATTTCAAGTAAACATTCCTGTTTGCTATGACAACTTGCATGACTTTTGCAATCCATCAGAAGATCACAATGTCGCATTTCAAGCAGAGCGTTGCGCTTATACATGGGTCAACCAAGGAGAAGGAGATCATAACTTCATTGCTCCTGTCTTTCATTGGTCAGAAGGCACTCCCGAAAAACCTCGCGCTCACGCCGAGTATTTCGCTCTTGGCAATATTCCACCTGTTATTGCTATTGAACCAAATAAGGAAGCTAAATGGGAATGCGAAGTCAAGGGTAAGGATAAAGCGATTCGTTTGATGAGAAAAAATTTAATTGGGGCTTGACATCATCAAGTCTTTAGTTTTAGAATAGGATTTTTAACACAACAAATAACATTATGAATAAAGAAGAAGTTAGATTATATATCGAATCAATGACAACCGAAGAAGCTATCGGTGAGGTAGAGAACGCACTCTCAAATTACCGCTCTGAGTCTCTTTCTACCGAAAATGAAGAAGGAGATCGAGAATTGCTTGACAAAGCATGGGATTTGATTTTAAATAAAGTCCAATAGCTATTCTCAATGATTTTAAAATTAACAGATAGAGAGAAGCTCCACATAATGGATGAAGCATTGAGTCACATCAAAAAGGTTGAAGCTGACCCCGATGTGGATTTTGAAAATGTAGATACTTATGATGCTTGGTACTCTTTCAATGAACGCATTGATTTTAATGTGTTTGAAGCTGATTTTGGAGTCAAATATAGCGAAGATCAAGTTAATGAATGGACTTGCTCTGCTTATGGTGTCGAGCTAAATGAAGACGAAACTTTTAGGATTAATACTGACATTCATCATCTCTTATTCACTTATAAACAAGGAAAGGTAGAATTACACGATGAGTAATAGTAATTATTACGACAGAATAGATTTAGCTAAAAAAAATACTTATGTATTTAGTGTCCCTGCAACTTACTTTTATGAAATAGATGCAGATACTGAAGAGGAAGCTAGAAAGCTACTAGAAGAAGAAGGAGGCATGGATATTATGGGTACTCTTGGAGAGATTACTCATAAAGATTATATGAATGCTACCCTTGAAGAAACTTGGAGTAGCGAATAATTTTGTTGACAGGGGCGATAAAGTAGTTTAATGTAAGGGCATTATGAGCGGAGAAGGATTATCAGTAAGTTTTAGAAGAACGTCAATGACGCAAATGTCAAATCAAGAACTTCTTGAGGAGTTCCAAAAGATTGTCTATGAGAGTCGAGTAACCAAGCATATGAAATGGTATGGTCAAGCCCATAGTGTTTATATGGAAGAACATGGTGATGAAGAGTTGCAAAAATGGCAACAAGAAGGCGTTGCAATTAAAGATACTTTTCGTTTCTGTATTAGTGTTTATGAGTCTTGGTATGAGGATGCAGACTTGTATGAATCTCATAGCTTGCAAGATAGTTTTGTTTCTCTTGCTAGAGAATTTGCCAAAGATAATTGGTTGCATTATTACTCCCAAGGCTTTCCTACTGAATGGTTTGAAACAGAAACTATTGATGGAGAAAAACATTGCAATCATTTTGCAATTAAGCCCGATGATAAAAACATTGACAAGATATGCAAAATATGGCATCATTACGGAATGTGCATGGTTAGAGCAGAGCAATTTGGTCAAACCGATGAGATGAAACATATTTATTGGGAACAAGCTAGAGATGAAATCAAATCAATAATGGAACATAAACATGAATATAGTAGCTGATATACAACACGATTCCGTAGGAAACGATGATGGTTCTTTCGGTGGAGAAGATTTTGTCTTGACAGGCAGGAATGCGTGGCTTAGAATAGGGGAATATTCTTTAATGATTAGCAACCATGATGACAGAATTGCGATTAAACTTTTTCCTCTTGGAAAAGAAGCTGAAAACGAACTAGAGGGTTTTGATTATTACAAGGGAGATATATTTGAATGAGCGTAGAAAATAGTCACCTAACAATTAGAGATGATTTAACAGAAGAAGGTTTATCTGTCCCTGTTTGGTTTCTTGACATCAAGGTAGATGAGTGGCTTGAAGACTCAGACACTCTAAATATAGAATGTTTGTTTGCGACTAATGGCGAAGAGTTAAATAGTGATGGGTATAACACTATTGTCGAGGTGACCGAACCTAAACTTGGTTGGACAAAAAGATTGGGTTATGTTCATTCAATAGATTTTGATTGGAATTAATGGAAGAAAAATTTTGCCAATATTGTAAAACCACAAAACCTATATCTGAATTTTATAAACGCAGAGGTAAAATTGGAGGCAGTTCCTATTGCAAGCCATGCACAAATGCTGAAACCTCTCTAAGAGCAATCGCATTCAAAGAAAAATGTGTTGAATATAAAGGTGGAAAATGCGAAATATGTGGTTATGATAAATATTTTGGAGCATTAGAATTTCACCATAAAGACCCTTCTCAAAAAGATTTGCAGATTTCCAAAGTAAGGACAAGAACTTTTAATAGTAAAATAAAAAAAGAACTTGACAAGTGTCAAATATTATGCTCTAATTGTCATAGAGAAATACATTTTATAGAGAATTTTAAAAAAACTTACGAGAGAAAATGAGCGATAAAAAACCCAAAGTTAAACCAAAAAAAAGTACACCCTCCAAGCCGAAGCATCGCAACGGAAAAGGTGACTCTCCTCGAAACATTTCAGAACAATTTAAAAAAAATTACGAATCAATAGATTGGAGCAAAAAATGAAAAATATATTTGGAGATTTTGATGTCATGGTAAAGCAATGTTTGGCTTTTTTCGTAATCACTCTTGTTGCTTTATTGTATTTTGGGTGCAGTAGTCAGATTTCTACATCCGAAAATGTTATTAATGATTGGGTTGATGGTGAAGTAATTTATTATCAAGCGTATGATGCTAATTGGGATGATCCTACTATTAGTCCTATTTTCTTGACAAAAGCGGAGGCTCAAGAATATGTAGATCGCAACAACATAGGTAGTCAATTAGCACAAGATACTAGCCACAAATATATTGTGCGAGTAATTAATTATCGCTATGAAATTAGACAGGTAAACGATTGGAGGGATGAAGTTTTGCATACTACCAACTCTAAAGAAGATGGTGTCAAATATGTAGAGCAATTTAGATCAGCGCATGAAGATTTGTTTATGTACGATTTAAAGACAGGTAAATTAGTTATAAATAGTACCCCATAAAATGAGAATTCGTGCAATTTTTTGTTGCATTTATTTCAGTATAGTACCTTGGTGGATATACGAAAAGAAAAAACATTACAGAAGAACTTATTGGAGGCATCTTAAATTAAACTTTGGTCAAATAAAGACTTGGCTATTAAAACAAGAAACCCAAGAAGATATAGATTTTGAAAAAGAAGTTAACCCAACTTGGAAAAAAGTTATCTCAAACATGATAAAATGAAAAAGTTATACAAAAATTGGTTCATCCATAATGTTTTCGGGCATTCAATTTCTGAATTATTTTATTGGGTTTTACTTCCATTTAATTCCCTACTTGCACACAGAGCATCTGTTTGGTTTCACGATGTGACTTGTCCAAAAAAATCTGACAACCGCAAGCACTTGCGTTCTTACGATGGAAAAACTTTTTATAAAAAGTAATGAAAACTTTACATAATACTAAAAATTGTAGATACAGAAAATTTTTGCACATTCAATTAAAGCACGGCAAAATAAGTGGTAAGTTTTATAAGTTTCTTTGCAGGAACTTTCCTTATCGAGTTACCTCAAGAGAAATACAACTTTGTGTTGGAAAGATTCTTGATGGTAGAATTACAGAAGAGAAAGCTATTGCTATTTTACAAAAAAATGATAACGAACTCAGACGACAAAAAGAGATGTATCAATCAAATATAGAGTGCAGAAAGAAAAAATCTCATGTAGAGCCAAGTTGGAATAAGTGTTCATGGAAAGTTTTATAAAAATAAATGAAAATATTACAATGGGTATGGGAAAGTATTTGCTTAATTTGTGTATTATTTTATTGCATTTTTGCAAGCCTTGCGTTACTATTTAAAAAAGAAGATTAAACATGAAAGAAATAATATTAGAAGTCTTACGTCAAGTCGCTTGTGGCAACACAGGTACTTGTCAAATTAACTTGCAATCAGAATCTGCTAGAGTTATGATTGCTGAAAAGCTAGAACCTGCTCTTAAAGATCATGTCCTTATGCTAATGGAAGATATGGCTTGTCCTCCAATTGAAAATAGAGGTGAAAGTAATGAGTGAAGAATTTTATAATTATAAACAAGATTATTCTAACCTTTTAGAGCAAAAGGTTATGGCGTTGGTTGGCATGATTAAAGTTTTAAATGAAGATATATGCAATAACCCTACTTTTCAGCAAGAAGACCTTGAATTAGTTCAACAAAAAACAATAGAATTAATTGAACAAGCAAATTTTTGGGAATCCCAAGGCAATAAAGAAAGATTTTGTTACGAACTAACTAAGCACATAAAATGGATTCTTAAAACTTTTTCGGGAAATGAATGAGTATCATCGAAATATTATGCTTGCGTTAGACAATCTACTTATCGTAGCTAAAGATAAGTTAGAAGCAGATAAGCATGACCCCGATGTTGAAATACTCAAAGAATCCATTGAGAAGGTAGAGCATTATAGAGAAAACTTTCTTTACGAAATAAAAGAAAATCCTCTCTCTCCTTTGGCTAAAGCCTTAAAAGAATCTTTGGAAATCAAAAAAAGTTCTTGACTCCTTAATCATTTTGCTCTAGTGTTGGAGGCATGAGCAAAAAAGATATTATAGAAGAGTTAAGGGAAAATCGCGCCAAGCGCATCGAAGAACTAAAGGAAACTATCGGGGATCATAACCCCGAAGCATTGTTTGCTGATGGACTTGATAATGCGATACTTGGTTACTCTAGTGATGGTAGAGTAATTTATTCGGTCAATCAAATCATGGAAACTCTTGTGGAGAGAGATGGAATGACTCCCGATGAAGCGATAGAGTTTTTTAATTTTAATATCGAGTGTGCGTATGTTGGCGAATATACTCCAATTTATATGTACGAGGAATAAATTATGACCCTTTGGCAAATAAGAGACTTTCTTTACGAGGTTGATTCGGTTTTGAGTGATGACCAAATTTCGGAATTAGCAGAGGAAATATTTAATAATCAAGAAAAATTAAAACAATTAATTAACACATGAAAAACTTTTCAACTAAAAATAGTGTGCATAAAGAAATAGTTTGGTCTAAGGGTAAGACCAAAGGAGAAATAGCGAAGCAAACTATTTGGTCTAGCTTAAAAGATTGGAGTGGACTTAGTGGATTAAAAATTTTATGCTTTAAACATAACATCGAGGTAGGAATTACTGCAATTACTAGTCAAGGAGTGAGTCATAATAAATATTTACAAATTCCTGTTGACAAGATCGAGGAAGTCTGCAAGACTCTTATGCAAGCAAAGAAATTAATGGAGAGTAACAATGAAAAAGTTTGAAGTAGAAATAGTAGGCACAACTGCTCGCACTTATTTTATTACTGCTGAATCAGCAGAGAAAGCTGAAGAAATAGCTTGGGATGAAATGGAAGCAGATTGGGAGATTCCTTCTGCGTGGAAACAAAATTCCGAACTTAGTTTTATAGAAGAAGTAGAAGAAAAAAGTATTACAGACAGAATGTGTGATGATTTAATTGATCTCCATTACAAAACTCTCAAGAAATTGTCTGACGATAAGGGTGAATAATATGTGGAATTACAGAATAATTAAAAACGATAAAAACTTTGGTCTTTATGAAGTTTTTTATAATGACGATGGTGAAATATGCGGTCATTCCGAAAAACCCGAAGTCGTAGGCGAAAGTTCTGAGGATATAATTGAATATTTAAATACAATGCTTGAAGATGCGAATAAATACAAAGACATGGTTCTTGAGTATGGCAAAATAAAGTTTGCTCCATTTTATGATGAAAACGAAACACTTATAGAAGTAAAAGATTTTTTTAAATTGACAAATAAATAAAAAATGATTGAATATAATAAAAATATGCTAGTCGGCGCGAAGATTACTAATGTTCGCAAAATGGTCAAAAGTGAACTTGATGCCCATTATTGGGGAGGTTGTGATCCTGTTTATATAATAGAATTGGATAATGGTACTGCAATTTATCCAAGCGCAGACTTTGAGGGAAATAGTGGTGGAGTTCTTTATGGAGTAACTTGGGACGATGAATGCTTTAATGTTTGTGAGCGCAATGTTACAGACACATCACACTTAAATAATGATGACTTTGGTGCATTTATTAGGGGTGAAATGACAAAAGAAGAAGTAGAAGCAAAAAAGTCTTGACAACTTTTTACTCTTAACATAGGATATACGCATGAACGAAATTACATCAGACGATCACCCAACTTACGAAGAATCAGTTAATCTAACTCTCGCAGAAAGAGAGCTAAGAAAAGATGCAGTAACCGATAAGATTTTATTGAGTAGAGCGTTGCATCGACTTGCTTGCATTGAAACTGATATTGAAATTATTTCAAGACATATTTGCCGATTTGATAAGGAGCAAATTTTTAAACTCCCAAGCACAAATCCCGATGGAAGTGTTTTTGCCGATGAAGCATGGCATAATATTAGTAACATAGAAATTGCTTGCGATTTAAATAATGAAGAATCCCTTAATTGGGAAAGTAGGGTTAAGAACAAAACACTATGAAAAATTACGCAGTAGGAATTAAAATATATAATACTTTTTATATCGAAGCTGAATCAGAAGAAGAAGCAGAACAAAAAGTAAGAGAACTTAGCATCGAATCAACTCTTAGAGATTGCGATTTCAATGTTGAGTATGTTGACGAATACAAAGCAGGAGAAGAATGTTGGCAAATAAAAGCCAACGAAGTTAATTTTAAATAATAAAATAAGGAATAATTATGCCAAATTGGACACAAAATCACGTTGCCTTTGAAGGATCAAAGGAAAAAATTATTGAACTAAAAGAACTTTTTGCATCAGATGAAAGAGTTTTTGATTTTAATAAAATTCTACCAATGCCCAAAGACTCAGAAGGTTTTCAAGCAACAGGAAACTTAACTATGGATGCAGAGAAAGAGGATGTCAATAATTGGTATTTTTGGAGCATCAAAAATTGGGGTACAAAGTGGAATGCAGTTGATGGTCATTTAGATGTTGACAATGAAGATAGACTAGAGTATTCTTTTCGTACTGCATGGGATGCGCCAAGAGGAGTTATTGAGAAACTTTGGTATAGCGGAGCATTAGAAGGTTGCACAGACATCTCTTGGGAGTGCGCCCATGAATTTGAGGAAGATGTAGAAACAATTATCGGAAAGAAACCTAAAGAACAACATGAATAAAAAAGCTATGGAAGGTTTAAAAAAAGAAGAAGAAATAAAAGTTCAAATAAAAGACACTTTTATGGAGATTAAAGATTTAGAAAAAGAGTTGGAATGGATGAACTCAAGAGAATCCGATGAATGGAAATATATTGCTTATTTGACTAATAGAATAGATAAACTATACAAAAAAATAGACGAATTAAATGAGAACGACTGATAAACAACTACGAGATGATAACGATGAACCCGACTTGGATACCATGCGTTATGATCTTGCCGAAAGGGAAGCCGTGAATATGAATACTTCCGAAATAATTGAAATGCTTTTGAATGGATTTGAGGGTCTTGATGATATGCCCGATGAAGAAATCCGCTATGAATGGAAAGAAATATTTGGAAAAGAAAATGAAGCTAACTAAATATCAAAAAGCTAGATTACTTGAGCATGAATGGGATGTTTATACAACCGATGATGGCGATCAGAATTGTGCTTGGGTCAGCATTACCCCCGAAGATGGCAAAATTTTTGGTGAAGTTGTTGAAACTTTGGGCTTGACAGGCGAAGGTAAAGATGTCAAGCTATTGGTTGTCGCTACCGCAGAAGACAATGAAGATAAGGTTGACGTAGAATGAATTTAGATAAAGCATTTGAATTAGTTTTAAACGAAGCAGAAACTTCTGCTCTTGGAGAATGCTCTTCTAAAGGAAATGAAGTTCTAGAGGCAGTAGAATTGCTTCATAATTTCTACGAACAATATGGTCATCAATTTTCAAACTTTTCTGTTGACATTGATGGAGAAGTCTGTCATTCTTAGGTTTTAATAATAACAAATCAACAAACAACACAATGAAAAATTATTTTGAAAACGCACAAGTAAATTGGAACTATTGGAATCCTAGTGATATTGTTTTTAAGAGCAACAATATAACTAAGAAGTTACTTCCATCTGAAAATGTCATGTCTTGGAAGAGTAAATCTGATCGTGACTCTTGCAGGTTAGAGCAAATAGGCGCACCTTCTACCTCAAGCACAGGTTGGAATGGTCAAGTATATACTACTTATGACAAGAGTGGTTATAAAGCGATTGCAGTTCAACTTAAAAACGTGAAGGATGAATTTCCTAACGCGGATGTTGATTTTATTGATTACTCAGAAAAGTTTGATAGTGTAGGTAATCGTTTTTCTAGGATTGATGCTCTTGTTTATATTCAGTCTTTTCATAATCCTTGGCAATGGGTTAGATGTCCTCAGACAAATCAGTATGTCAAGAAATCAAGTGGTAGTGTTGCCCCTACTGATGAGGGTTATCGCATTTCTTATGGTGGGCAAGGCGACTCTAATCCTATGGCTTTTGATCGTTTTGAAGAACTTGGTCAAATTAGTCGAGCGATTAAGGATTTCTTGGTCGAGTGTGTCGTTCCTGCAAAGAATGGTGAGTTTGACTACGATCAATTATTGGTTGCATAATGAAGGAAGATGTATCTTTGGAAGAAATAACCTTACAAGGAATCATCAGTTCTTGCGAGAATTTGCTTGACGATCTTGAAGAAGGCGCTAGTATCAATGATGAAGATATGAAGTACCTTATTTATACTGATAACATGATTACGGAAATTCAGCAGAGAGTTGGAGAAAATTTTTCACCAAGTAATATTCAAGGTGGGCATTATGCCACCGATGGCACTTTTGTTTTGATAGATGACGAGCATGGGAATACCCTCCGATGAATCAGTTATGGAGTAGTTTGCCCGATGTTTTTAATGCAATAAGTATTATTGGGTTCTGCGTTTTAGTTTTGCTTTTTATTTTAGTTATTACTAGTGTCGATGAAGATTAAACTTGGAGTACGAGGCACTTCAGATGCAGTCAATCATATCATTATTAAAATGGATGACCTTTCGCTTATAACTTCTGACAACATTTTTCTTATCGGTGAAGAGAACCGAAATAAAATGGGAAAAAATATTATTAAATTGCTTGATGCTTTAAGTGTTGACAATGAGATTGAAATAGGTGATAGTATTCAACCCGCAATTGAAAGAGAATTAAATATGGAAAACGGAGCATTAAAAAAGTATGTCCCATGAATTTTAATTTATCAGATATATTACAATTCGTTGTAGGCTTTTCTATCTTAATTGTTTGG
>MDTD01202210.1_pt1 | contig 36724 bp, 30 predicted proteins | sample 811221 | NCBI WGS metagenome assembly MDTD01 (sample SAMN05326646, study PRJNA326480) | marine metagenome | isolation source: seawater | place: Pacific Ocean: South West | collected 2011
ATCTTTAATGGCTGGATGGCAGAGTGGTCATGCAGCGGCCTGCAAAGCCGTTTACGCCGGTTCGATTCCGGCTTCAGCCTCCATACCTATACTAATAAGATTAAGTTAGATATTATTTAATAATTATGAGTGAATCTATGCAATTAAATCACGATAAAGAAATAAACTTTATTGATATAATTACACTCATTAGAAATAATTCCATTTTTTTTATTTCATTTACTTCTTTTTTTGCTATTTCCTCTATAGTTATTTCTCTTCTATTGCCAAATAAATATACTTCAACTGCTGTTTTAGAGGTTATGGAGAAGTCATCAGAGGGTCAATCTCAATCTTTTTCTGGTTCAAGTATTGCCGCACTTACCGGAATCTCCATAGGTGGTTCAGCTTCGGCAGGTGATCCATCTTACACTATTATGGCTATCATAAAGTCCAGAACATTTGCGAATCATATTTTTGCAATAGATGAAAATTTGGCATCAATTCTGGCACTAAAAAAATATGATCCTAACTCCAAAAAAATTATTTTTGACTCATCGAAATACAACTCTGAAACTCGAGAATGGCTCATACCTAAACCATCATACCTAGAAGGTTATAGGAAGCTTCATAGTTCTCTGGAGATCTCAAGGTCTGAAGATTCAGGATTTTTATACTTAAGTTTTGAGCATCCTTCTCCATATTATGCTCGTTATTTAGTAGACTTAATTATTCAGGAGGTGAACTCAATAAGGCGTTCTCAAGATTTGGAAACTACAGAAGAAGCTCTTTCTTACTTGTATGATCAGTTAAAAAATACTCGAGAATCTGAACTCAAACTTTCAATTAATCAAATTATTGAAAGCCAGCTAAGAAAAAAGATGCTTGCCAATATCAAAGATGACTATGCAATTTTTCCAATTGATGAACCATTTGTGCCACTTATGAAAACCTCACCTACTAGAAGCTACATAGTAGTTATCTCTACAATTGCTGGCTTCCTTTTATCAATAATGATATTGCTTACAATGAAGTATGGGTTTAATAGGCAATATATTTTTAATAAGTAGTTTTTAAAACCACTTTATTTTTAAAACCTAAATGAAAAAGTTAGAAAAAATTAAACTTGGAATAATAGGGATGGGTTATGTCGGACTTCCGCTAGCCATTGAATTTGGAAAAGTAAGGGATGTAATAGGTTTTGATAAAAATGAAAAAAGAATTAAAGCTCTTGATAAACATCAAGATGAAACTCTAGAAGTTTCAGCTGATGATTTTATTGAAGCTACTGGTTTAAAGTTTTCCTACAATGTCAAAGACATAGAAAATTGTAATTTTTATGTAGTCTGTGTTCCAACTCCAATTACAGATGAAAAAAAGCCAGATTTAAATCCTATTTTAGATGCAACGAAATTAATTGCTAATGTATTAAAAAAAGGCGACACAATAGTTTATGAATCCACTGTTTTTCCTGGAGTTATAGAGGATCATTGCTGCCCTATTATTGAGCATATTACTAACTTTACACTAAATGATGATTTCTTTTTAGGGTATAGCCCAGAAAGAATTAATCCTGGAGATAAAAAAAATAAAATTCAATCAATTATAAAAATTACGTCCGGATCAAATGATGCAACAAGTGATTTAGTCGATTCATTATATAAATCTATTATTTCAGCCGGAACGTATAAAGCTACTTCAATAAAAGTTGCTGAGGCTGCAAAAGTTATTGAAAATATTCAAAGGGATGTAAATATTGCATTAATAAATGAATTATCAATTATATTTAACAAATTAGATATTGATACTGAAGAAGTTTTAAAAGCTGCTGAAACTAAATGGAACTTCATTCCATTTAGACCAGGTCTTGTTGGGGGTCATTGCATTGGAGTCGATCCTTATTATCTATCATTTAAATCTGAAGAAATCGGTTACACTCCCCAGATTATTAATACCGGCAGAAAACTTAACGACAGTATGCCTCAATACGTATGTTCGCTTTTGTTCGAATGCATGGATAAAAAAAGGATTGATTTATCAGACTCAAAAATATTAATCATGGGATATACATTTAAAGAAAATTGCCCTGATACTAGAAATACGAAAATAAAAGACATTGTCGAAATACTTTCAACCTCAAAAATTAATGTCGATATTTTTGATCCATGGATTTCAGAAAGATCCTCTATTGAGAATGTGAATTTAAACTTTATTAAAGATCCAAAAAAAGGCTACTATGATGCCTTGATTATTGCAGTAGCACATAATCAATTTATATCAATTAAACCAGACGATTTTCTTTCTTTTTGCAAAACAGATAGGGTCATTGTTGATTTAAAGCATGTCATTCCAAAAGAATATTCAGACATTCGCTTATGATTAAAGGTAATGTGTGAGCTCATTAATCAAGTTATTTAATCTTTTAGATCCCTATCAGAGGAAGAAGCTTCTTTTTCTACAAATACTAGTCTTCTTTATGAGTTGTTTGGAAGTGATAAGTGTAATAGCTATAGGTCCCTTTATGGCTTTGCTGGGTAACATGGATATGATTCAAGAGCCGGGAATGATTAATGAAATATACAACTACCTTGGATTTACATCGAATAGAGAATTTATTATTTTCTTTGGAGCCTCTGTTCTTTCAATTATGTTATTTTCAGCTTGTTTCTCTCTGTATACAATTAAAGTTTTATATTACTTTGGTTCAACCATTGGCGGATCGATAAGCAATAGACTATTTAAGCACTTTTTATTTCAGCCATGGTTATTTCATAGTGAAAATAGTAGCTCCAGCTTAATTCATAAAGTTATAAACGAAAGCCAAAGATTAACTTTTGCAATCATTCATCAGGCACTAACATTTAATGCAAAAGCTGCAATCGCGCTCCTGATGTCAATAGCTATAGTAATTTATAACCCAATTATTAGCTTATCAGGATTGATTATTTTTTCTTTGTCATATCTTTTAATATTTAAGCTATCCGAATCTCATTTAAATCGTGCCAGTAGATCATTAGCCGAAGACCAAGAGATTAGACTAAAAAAAGCAAGCGAAAGCTTTGGGGGAATTCAAAATATTATTTTAAGTAGAACACAGTCACATTTTATTAATGCTTTTAATAAATCAACAGACAATTATTATATTGCTTGGGGAAACTCCCAAGTTTTGAGCATTACTCCAAAATATCTTTTAGAGGTTTTGGCCATGGGCTCAATAATTATTTTGGTCTTAGTTTTGTTTTTATCTGGTAATGAAAATCTTGGTGAGATACTCCCAACACTCTCTGTTTTTGCGCTGGCTGGATATAAAATACTCCCTGCGCTTCAAACAGCTTATTATAGTTTTTCAATCATTACTGCAAACATATCAGCTTTTGAGAATCTGAAGTTAGACTTAATAAATAGCTATAATGAAAACCAAAGACGTGAACCCCTTAAAACTAAATCTACTGAGGAAATCAAATTTAAAAATAAGCTTTCTCTTAGGAACATTTCCTTTGTATATCCAGAATCTACAAAAAATGTTTTAAATAAAATTTCTCTAGAAATAGAAGCCGAGACTACTATTGGTATAGTAGGGCCTTCTGGCTCTGGTAAATCAACAATGATTGATCTAATCCTGGGATTAATCAATCCAATTTCTGGTGAGTTTATTGCAGATGATGCAGTTATAGACAAAAGCAATATACATCTATGGCAAAGCAATATTGGTTTTGTTCCACAAAGTATATTTTTATCCGACTCTACTATTAAAGAAAATATTGCTTTTGGTATAGACGTTAAATCAATTGATAATGAAAAGCTTCATGAGGCTGCAAAATTATCAAATATTATGGATTTTGTCTCCTCTCTTCCAGATGGTTTAGAAACAGTTGTTGGCGAGAGGGGAATCCAGCTCTCAGGCGGACAAATCCAGAGAATAGGAATTGCCAGAGCTTTATATAATAATCCTAATGTATTAGTTTTTGATGAGGCGACAAGCTCTCTTGATGGAATTTCTGAAAAATTTATCATGGAAGCCATAAATAAATTGTCAGGTCAAAAAACAATAATCATTGTTGCTCACCGATTAGAAACAATAAAAAATTGTGATTTAATTTTTCTTTTGAATGATGGAGAAATCTTGGATACTGGCACCTACAATGAACTTTTAGAAAGAAACTTAGTATTTCAAGAAATGGCTGGCAGTTAACAAACACATATATTAAATTAAATATAATTAAACTTGAAACCCTTGAAGAAAATTTTAATTGTATTGCCGAATATGGATGGAGGAGGTGTTGAAAGAATTAGGCTCATTCTTTCAAATGAATTTCGAAGGCATGATTTTGAGGTTGAGTATGCTTTACTCAATGCAAATGGAAAATTATTAGCTGAAGCCTCAAAGAAATATAAAATTTACAATCTAAGAGTAAGCAAGATTAGATATCTTCCATTTAAATTATCAAAATTACTTAGAGAAATTAAACCAGAAGCAGTTTTGGTCTCGATCTGGCCAGTAACTGTTGCAGCTGCACTTGGGGTCTTTTTGTCAGGTATAACATGTAGACTTATCTTGTCCGAGCATAATCATCTTTCTACTCAATATAAAAATAAAGGTTTTTTGCACAATCTTTTGATGAGATCCAGTATGTTTTTTTGTTATAGACTTTCAACAAGCGTTGTTGCAGTCTCTCAAGGAGTAAAGTCAGATTTAGAAAAATTATCTTTGGTGAATAAAAATAAATTTGAGGTTATTCACAACCCAATCGCTCCTGTAAATAAAGTTAGCAAAGATAAAAAAATTGAAATTGAAAAACTATGGAATAGCTCAGATGAAAAAAGACTAATTACAGTAGGAAGCTTGAAAAAACAAAAAAATCATCTTCTTCTTATCAATGCCTTTGCTCTCGTCAATAATACGATACCCTCAAAATTAATGATTATTGGTGATGGTGAGGAAAGGGAGCAATTAGAAGAAGAAGTTCGCATGCTTGGACTTGAAAATAAAGTGATTTTTTCAGGATTTCAAAAAGAAACAAATTCATTTTATCAATCTGCAGACTTATTTGTTTTATCATCAAATTATGAAGGATTTGGTAACGTCCTCTTGGAGGCACTTATTAACGGGATTAATGTTGTTTCTACGGATTGTAATTCTGGACCTGCTGAAATTTTATCAAATGGGAGGTATGGAAAACTGGTCCCAGTTAAAAATGTTGAAGCTCTTTCAAGCAGCATTATTGAAGTATTAAAAGAACCTTTTGTTAATAAAGATACTTTACAAAATAGAGCCAAAGATTTTTCCCCTGAAAAGATAGCTATGCGATATTTAGATATACTTTTCCCAAAATTATGAATATTTTATCTGAAAAAAAGGTCTTATTTATTTCATATGATGGACTCTTAGATCAACTTGGCGCGAGTCAAATTTTACCATACCTTGAAGGGCTAAAGAGTGATGTTGATCGAATATACATAATTAGTTTTGAAAAAAGAGACAAGATGAATGAGAGGGGCAAAGAATTGTTTCAAAATTTACGAAAAAAAGGTATTGATTGGCATCCATTAATGTTTACAAGTAAATATGGAGCGCTTGGAAAAGTTTTTGATGCTATTAAAATGCAATATTTTGCATTTTATTTATCCTGGAGACGCTCAATTGACATAATCCATTGTAGAAGTCATCTACCTGCAATAGTAGGAAGAACAGTAAAGTTGATTTTTGGCAGTAAATTTATCTTTGATTTTAGAGGACTATGGGTTGATGAGAGAATTGATAAGGGTGGATGGGACTTAAAATTTTTTTTTCATAGATTCCAATACAAATTTTTGAAATTTATTGAGAGTTTTTTAATATCTGGTTCCGACCATATTGTTGTGCTAACTGAAAAAGTTATCAAAGAGGTTCAATATCTTGGAAAACAAAACATTGAGGCTATATCTGTTATCCCATGTTGCGCAGATTATTCACATTTTAAAATAATTAATAATGACTCTAATCTTAAGACTGATTTAAATATCTCGCAGAATTCAACTGTCATTGGATACTTAGGTTCAGTAGGTAAAATGTACATGATCAGAGAGATGATCCTTTTTTTTAAAGAATATCTTTCAATCAATCCATCTTCAATTTTATTTGTTGTGACAGAAGAAATTAATGAATTCATGATCATTGCAGAAAAAGAGCTAAATCCGCAGCAGTTAGAAAATATTAGAATAAGGTCGGCTTCAAGGGATAAAGTACCTGAGTATATTAATCTTATGGACATTATGGCAATGTTTTGTGTGCCAACCTATGCAAGAATTGCAGCGTGTCCTACCAAAATGGGTGAAAGTTTTGCTTGTGGAGTACCAATAATTTCGAATAAGGGCATAGGAGATGTTTCAAAAATAGTTTTGAAGATTAAGGGAGGGATTGTACTTAACGATATTACTTCAAAAAGCATAGCATTTGGAATTAGAGAACTGCAAAAAGGAAACTACCTTTCAGGAAATGCACTAAGAGAAGCTTCTGAAGATATTTTTTCTCTTAATTTGGGAATTAAAAAATATTTAAAAGTCTACCAATCTATCATTATTTCCTCATAATCAGAAACATTAAAAACATTCATTCCACATGTATCAGCTTTAAAGACAAGAAAGTATAATAATTCTTCTTAATTGGAGACAATTTGACAAAAAAATATTTTAAATCAAATTATGATCAAAAAACCATTGATTCTTTTGGACAAGAATGGCAAAAATTCGATCAAAACACTCTTTCAAATATTGAAATTAACGAATTATTTGATAAATATTTCGATATTTTTCCTTGGGCAAATATTGACCAAAATTCTGTTGGATTTGATATGGGGAGTGGTTCTGGAAGATGGGCAAAAGTTGTTGCACCAAAAGTAGGCCATTTGCATTGCATTGATCCAGCCATAGAAGCAATAATAGTAAGCAAGAAAGTACTATCGCAAAACTCAAATATAACTTTTTTAAATGAGAGTATTGACAGTGTGTCAATAAAAAAAAATAGCCAGGATTTTGGTTATTCACTTGGTGTTTTGCATCATATACCTGATACTCAAAGAGCTTTAGACGTATGCGTTAGTTTATTAAAACCCAATGCTCCTTTTCTTCTCTATCTTTATTATAATTTTGATAATAGATCATCATTTTTTAAGTTTATATGGAAATGCAGTGAAATTCTTCGTTCTTTCATATCAAGGCTTCCTAACTCAGTAAAACCGATCATTACAGATTTAATTGCTCTATTTGTATATTGGCCACTTTCAAGGCTCTCGAAATTAATCTCATTTTTTGGTTTCAATACATCATTTATTCCACTTTCATTTTATAGAAACTCTAGTTTTTATACTTTAAGAACTGATAGTAGAGATAGATTTGGCACGCCTCTAGAGCAACGATTTTCAAAAAAAAATATTCTTAAAATGATGAATAATTCTGGTTTGCATAGGGTAAAGTTTTCCGAAGATGAGCCATACTGGGTTGCTGTAGGTTTTAAAAGTGGCTAATAATTTAAAGCGAGTGCTTGTAGTATGTCCTTATCCAAAGGACTCAGCTGCCGGACAAAGATTAAAATATGAACAATACTTTAAACCCTTAAGCGAGGAAGGTTATTCCTTTGAAGTTTGTTCATTTCTAGATTTTAAAACGTGGGAAGTCTTGTATGAGGATGGTCACTTAATAAAAAAATTTTACGGTTTAATATTCGGATATTTAAGAAGAATCAAACTGTTATTTGAATTAAATAATTTTGAAGTGGTATATATATTTATGTGGGTCACGCCAGTTGGACCACCTTTATTTGAAAGATTATTTAGATTTTTTTCGAAAAAAATAATATTTGATGTTGAGGATAATTATATTGATCCTCAAGTCGTCCCAAATTCTGAAAATAGAAATTTCTTTTTAAAATTTTTTATGGGAAATTCAAAACAATTATACTTAGCAAAGAATGCAGATTTTGTTATTACATCATCTGAATATATTTCAGCAAAAACTAAGAAAATTAATAAACGCTCAAACTCGATATTTATTTCCTCTTCAATAGACTCAGAAAAGTTTTTCCCTATTAATCAATACTTAAACAATAAGAAAATTGTAATAGGTTGGACAGGGACATATTCGACTAAAATTCACTTAGATTTACTTAAGGAAGTATTTTTCAGGCTTGCAAAAAGAATTGATTTTAAGCTTAGGGTTATTGGAAATTTTACTTATGATATTGATGGTGTGGATGTAGAAAGTATCCAATGGTCTAAAATCAATGAGGTAAGAGACCTTCAAGAAATTGATATTGGAGTTTATCCACTTCCAAATGAAAAATTTGTTTTAGGCAAAAGTGGACTTAAGGCCATTCAGTATATGTCTTTTGGTATTCCAACTGTTGCAACAGCTATTGGAACTACTATTGATATTATTGAGAACAATGTGAACGGGAGATTAGTCAATACCGATGACGAATGGATTGAAAATCTATATGAATTAATTATAAATCCTGATTTAAGAAAGAGATTAGGTCAGAGAGCCAGAGAAGACATGTTAAAAAAATATTCAACAAAAGCAATATACAATAAGTATATTAAAGTACTCAATGCAACTTTGGAGATTTAGCAACATCATGAAAGGAAAAAAAATATATATGGCTGGTGCTGGAGGCATGCTTGGAGAAGCTTTTTATGAGGTTTTTCAAGATGATAACAATTTATATTGCTCTGATATAAAAAAAACTTCCGATTGGATAAATATTTTAGATTTTAGACAGAGAAATAAATATATTGATGATGTAATAAATTTTGCTCCTGATTATCTATTCCATTTGGGCGCCCACACGGATTTAGAATATTGTGAAGATAATCCAGATGATGCCTATGCGACAAATACCCTTCCAGTAGAGACTGCGGTTTTCATTGCAAATAAGTTAAGTATTCCTCTCTTGTATATATCTACAGCAGGAATTTTTGATGGACAAAAAGATACATATGATGATTGGGATGATCCTAATCCACTTGGGCATTATGCTAGATCTAAATATTCAGGTGAAAAATTTGTAACTCAAAATGCAGATAGGTATTTGGTTTGTAGAGCTGGATGGATGATGGGAGGAGGGCCAGATAAAGATAAAAAATTCATACAAAAAATTTTAAAACAGATCAAAGACGGAGAAAATGAGCTTTTTATTGTCGATGATAAATTAGGAACTCCCACTTATACAATTGACTTTGCTAATAATGTTAAAGAACTTTTAAATAGGGAAATTTGGGGATTATTTAATATGGTTTGTTCAGGCGTTACAGGAAGATTGGAGGTCGCAACTACTTTAATTAGCTTATTAAATTTACATAATGAAATTAAAATCCATTCAGTAAAATCTGATCATTTTAAAAAGACTTATTACGCTGAAAGACCCTTCTCTGAAAGGCTGCTTACAAAAAAACTTGATCTTTACAATGTAAATTTGATGAGAGATTGGAAAATCTGTTTATCGGAGTATCTTGATGAAGATTATAAAGACTATCTCAAATAAAAAAATAATTTTCAAATGTGCGGCTTTGCTGGATTTTTAACTCAATCTTATAACTTATCTTCTCCTCAGGGTGTATTGAATAGTATGGGTAATTCAATTCGATCAAGAGGCCCTGATAGTAAAGGGATATTTTTTGATTCTGATCAAGGAATTGGATTGTCCTTTAGGAGATTGGCTATTCTTGATTTATCTGATGCTGGGTCTCAACCAATGTGTTCCGTCTCTGGCAGATATGTTATTTGCTTTAATGGAGAAATATATAATCATAATGATATTAGAAAGGAAATTGAAAGAAAATCTTTATCTAAAATAATCTGGAATGGTCATTCTGATACAGAGACCTTATTAGCTTCAATAGAACTCTTTGGATTAGAAGAAACATTAAAAAAATGCACAGGGATGTTTGCAATTGCACTATGGGATAAAAAAGAGAAACTGCTTTCATTAACTAGAGATCGTTTTGGAGAAAAACCGCTATATTATTGCTTGGCAAAAAGGTCTCTAATTTTTGGCTCTGAGCTTAAAGCTTTGAGGGCATTTCCAGAGTTTGAGACGACAATAGATCACAAAGTCATCCCTCTATTTATGAAATTTAATTACATACCAGCTCCTTTTTGTATATATAAAGATTGTTACAAGCTAATGCCGGCTGAAATAATTAGCTTTAAGATACAAAATAAATCATGTGAAAAGATTGAGCAAAAAATTTTTTGGTCTGCAAAGTCAATTATAAAATCTTCCCAAAGCAATCCTGTAAAGTGTTTCGATGACGCAAAAGTTTTGATTGAGTCTGCTTTAGAAAAATCAGTAAAGTCACAAATGATTTCAGATGTGCCACTGGGAGCATTTTTAAGTGGAGGAATTGATTCATCATTAATAACTGCATTAATGCAGAAAAACTCTATGGATAAAATTCAAACTTTTACAGCTAAGTTTGAAAGCTCCTCTTTAGATGAATCAAAAATAGCTAAAAATGTTGCAGATTATCTTGGTTCAAGCAATATCAATGTGACTGTATCTGACCGTGAGGCTATGACGGTTATTAAAAATCTCTCAAAAATTTATGATGAGCCTTTCGCTGATTCTTCTCAAATACCAACAACTTTAATAAGCTCGATAGCAAAAAAAAATGTAACTGTAGCATTATCAGGCGATGCAGGCGACGAAGTTTTTGGAGGCTATAATAGGTATAAATGGGGCCCATATATTTGGAATAAGATAGTTAATTATTCACCAATTACTAGAAAAGTATTATCAAAATCTTTAAATATTTTAAATTCTAGTCAAATACATTTTTTAGAGGATATTGCTAATTCAGTGATGCCTAAAAGCTTTAAGATTTCATTGATAAATGAAAAAATTAAAAAAATTCAATTAATTTCAAATCATGCTGAATCACCAGATGATCTTTATAAACTTTTAACGGAAAATCAAATAAATCAAAACCTATATATCTCTAACAATATAAATGATTCTTATTGTGATTTAAGGTTGGATAATCAGAAGGTAGATTTAGATACAACTCATCAAATGATGATGAATGATACGTTGACATATCTCCCTGATGATATTTTATGCAAAGTTGACAGAGCTTCTATGTCAGTTAGTCTAGAAACGAGGATTCCATTTTTAGATCATAAGTTATTTGCCCTTGCATGGAGACTGCCACTAGAAATGAAGGTAAATAATGGCGATGGTAAATTTATTTTACAAAATATTCTAGGAAATTATGTCCCAGAAAGATTATTTTCTAGGCCTAAGGCTGGTTTTGCAGTTCCAGTTGCTCACTGGCTTAGAGGTCCATTAAGAGGTTGGGCTGAGTCATTGCTCAATGAGACCGCAATTAATAACGATGGATATTTTAATTTTAATGAGGTAATGAATATTTGGAATTTGCATCTTTCTGGTTCTAAGGACATGACTAACGAATTATGGAGTTTGTTGATGTTTCAAGCTTGGCGTTTAGATGAGTAAATTTTTTGAAAAGAAAATAAAATATCTTTATACATAACAAGTAAAATATATTTATGCATCCATATTGGTTTTTGTTTATCGTTCCTGCATTCCTTGCTTTGATAGGCACTAGAAGAAAAATTAATCCTATTACAAATAAATTTTCAACAAAAATTGATTTTCTATGGCTGTCTGTAATATTTGTATTAACTGTTGTTATTGGATTTAGATATTATGTAGGAGGGGACTGGGGGAACTACTATTGGCAGGTAGAAAGATCAATAGGGCTTCCATTTACAGAATCTTTTACATTGAGAGGAGATCCATTATTTTCTATTTTAAATTGGTTAAGCGGTAATTTAGGATTCGGAGTGTATGGTGTACAAGTGACGTCTGGACTGATTTTTTCATATGGATTATCAAAATTTTGTCTTAGTTTACCCAGACCATTTCTAGCTCTAACCGTTGCAATTCCATATTTAGTAATTGTTGTTGCGATGGGTTATAGCAGACAAGGCTTAGCGATAGGACTTGTTCTTATTGCTCTAGTTGCGCTAATGGATCAAAAGAATCTTAAATTTGTTATATTCATTCTTATAGCTGCATCAATTCATAAATCAGCAATTATTTTGTTTCCAATTTTAGGTTACTTATCACAGTCAAATAAAATATGGAATTTTGTATGGGTAGCTATTGGAACAGTAATAGCCTTTTTTGTATTTATATCAGCTTATATAGAATTTCTTATATACGCATACTTTGAGAGCGAGTATAACTCTTCTGGAGCTTTTATTAGACTATCTATGAGCATGGTATGTGCGTTAATTTTTCTACTTTTCTCAAAAAACTTTAATTTAAATGGACATAATATTCTTATTTGGAAATTCTTTTCTTATGCTTCAATTTTATTATTTGCAGGTCTTTTTATATCCTCAAGTTCTACAGCTTTAGATAGAATTGCTCTTTATTTTATTCCACTGCAATTAGTTGTTTTATCATATTTACCAGAAATCTTTCAGGTCTCAAAAAAATTTAGTCAAGGTTTAAAATGGTCCATTGTTTTTTATTGTTCATTGGTATTAACAATATGGTTATTATTTGCTGATTCTTCTTTTAGATGGATTCCATATAAAAGTTTTTTATTTGAGTTAGTTGATTATAAAGAAACAAAATTATTATAAAAAATGAATACGGTAGTATTTTCATCAAACAGCTCGTGGTACTTATTTAACTTTAAAATTGAAATTTTAAAGAATCTTATTGATCATGGTTATAGTGTTGTATGCATTAGTCCCATTGATGCATATACCTCAAAATTAAGAGATATTGGATGCATTCATGAAAATATTAAAATAAGCTCTAAAAGCACAAATCCATTAAAAGACTTAAAAATCTTTTTAAGCTATTTTTTCCTTTATCGTCGCCTAAAACCTTTAGTTTGTTTTCACTTTACAATTAAACCAAATATTTATGGATCTCTAGCAGCAGCAATATTAAGAATAAATATCATTAACAATATAACAGGTCTTGGAACAACTTTTATCCATAAAAATTTTGTTAGTTATTTAGTAAAGTTTTTATATCTAATTTCACAACCTTTTGCTAATAAGATACTTTGTCAAAATGATGATGATTTTGAATATTTAGTAAAATTAGGGCTCAATAAAAAATCTCAACTACAGTTAGTTCCTGGTTCTGGAGTGAATTTAAAAAAATTTTTCCCTCAAAAGAGGTCTTTTGAAAAGGATACTATTTATACCTTTATATATATAGGTAGAATGCTTGCTGACAAGGGTCTAAGAGAGCTAGTCTCTGCTGTAAAAATTATTAATAAAGATAGAATTGTATGCAAACTGCTTTTGTATGGACCCTTTGATACAGACAATATTTCTTCAATTGCAATTGAGGAAATTAAGGATTGGGATAATATCCCTGGCGTCAAATATAAAGGGGTTACAGATAAACCAGAGCTTGAAATGCAGAAAGGAGACTGCGTTGTTTTGCCATCATATAGAGAGGGTATGCCAAGATCACTTCTTGAGGCCGGAGCAATGGGCTTACCATCTGTCGCAACCAATGTCCCGGGATGCAAGCATGTAATTCAAAATAATGTAAATGGTATTCTATGCGATCCGAAAAGTGTTGAATCTCTCGAAAAAGCAATGAAAAAAATGATAAATATTGCACCTGAAGATCAAAGGGAAATGGGTCAAAGAGCTAGAGAAATAGTTGTTAAGAATTTTAATGAACAAAAGTTAATAGATTTAACATTAGATTTTGTACAAAAGAGTAAATTAGAACAATCTTAATAATTAATATTAAAAAATGAAGATACCTGTTGCAATTATTCTCGATGAAATGACAATTCAACCTTGGCAGCAATGTTCCCTTGATATAGCTTCAGATTTGATTGATATAAAACTTATTTTAAATTGTCAAAACACAAAGAATAAAAAAAATTATTTGAATAATTTTTTTTATTATGTGTTGAATATATTTTCAATGAAGTTTGATATGAACCGTCGAATTTCATTTCCAAATAATAATATTAGTGTGTACGATTTTAAATCTGAATATGCTGGAGTTTGGCAAACTGTCCCAAATGATGTAGTAACGAGACTTAAGAAAGATAAAATTAAATTAGTTATCAAATTCGGAATGAATTTGTTGAGAATTTCAGAAGAATTAGAGGAGTTTGATATCATGTCTTTCCATCATGGCGATCCGAAAGAATTTAGGGGAAGGCCAGCAGGTTTTTATGAAATTCATTTAGGATCAAAAAAAATTGGAGCCATTGTGCAGCTTTTATCTAATAATCTTGATGGGGGTAAAATTGCTGCAAAAGGATTCTCATCGATTTATTTGTACTCTTATAAGAAGACCTTAATCAGTCTCTACAAAAACTCTTCATATCTCCTAAAAGCAGCAATTACAAATTACAAAAATGATAATATTTATGCGCAGTCATCTACAGGAAAAAATTATCGATTACCAAATAATCTAGTTGTCTTAGATTTTTTATTAAAGATTTTTTTTCGAAAGTTGGAGAGAATTTTCAAAGCAGCATTTTTCGAAAAGAAATGGAACATTGCACTTTATGACTCTAAAATTAATTTCTTAAATAAATCAAATCTCTCACTAAAAGACTCGTTAATTCCTCAGATAACAAAAAAATATGATTTTTATGCGGATCCATTCTTCTCTCCAGATAAATCATCAATTAGGGTTGAAGCATTAAATAAATTAACAAGAAAGGGCGAGATTATTGAATTAGACATAGAACATTTAAATTTTAAAAAAGAAATTTTATCAGGCCATCATTTTTCTTATCCGTTTTCAATTTGTTATAAAAATGATGAATATCTTTTTCCTGAGGTTGCTGAAAATCAAAGCGCTAGCTATTATCATTTAAATTCTTTCAATGAATTAAAACCGATTCAAATCAAAGGAATGGAAGAAATTCATATTACTGATCCAACAGTATGTAAAGTAGAAGGATATTATTATATTTTTTGTAATCACTTAGATGCACCAAATGAGAGATTACATCTTTACTTATCAGATAATTTTTTTGGTCCCTATACAGAGCACCCACTTAGCCCAATAACCTTGGATCCTGAATCTGCTAGAATGGCTGGTTGCATCATACAACATGAATCTAACCTATATAGGTTTGGGCAAAATAATTGCTTCGAGTATGGCAAAGAAATTACAGTGCATAAAATAGCAGCATTAAGCCCCAATGAATATGAAGAAGAAAAAATGAATACCCTTAGATATATAGATTCTTTTGGGCCACATACAATTAATTTTCAAGGCAATAAAACTGTTACTGATTTTTACTCAGAAAGTTTTTCTTTAATTGCTGGTTTCAAGAGAGTATTAGGCCTGATTATATTTAAGTTGACAAAATAACAGTATGAATAAAAATAGTATTTTAGAAGATCTTCAAAATCCAAGTTTAATTTCTTTTTTGGATTTGTCACGTTGGGCTGCTGCAGCCATTGTTTTTATCTCGCATCTAAGAAATCCATTATTTTTGTCATATGGCAATATTGATCCAGATGAGATAAATATCTTTATTCAGATTTGGTATTTCATTACAGGTTGGGCAGGCGAAGGCGTAATTATTTTTTTTGTTCTAAGTGGTTTATTGGTTGGTGCCTCAGGATACGAAAAAATCAGGATAGGAAAATTTTCTACTGGAAATTATTTAATTGATCGTGTGAGCAGGTTGTATGTTGCAATAATACCAGCATTAATTTTGTCATATACTTTTGACTACTTTGGCTCGACATTTTTATCTAATGTTGGATTTTGGGATCATTCTCATCCGATGATTAATGAAAAAATTGATAGCGCCCCTTTTGAATCGAAGTTAAATTTTGAAAACTTTACTGCAAATTTTTTTATGCTTCAACATTTTTTCTTTGACACTTTAGGAAGCAACTCACCCCTTTGGACCATTTCAGCTGAATTTTGGTTTTATATTATTTTTGGAGTTTTTGGTCTATTAAAGCTCGGTCAAAGCAAAGAAATAACAGTCTTGTTATGCTTATTCATTTTAATATTTCTATATTTTTTTAGACTTGAGTTCATTCTTTTACTTGGATATTGGTTAGTTGGAGTTTTTGCAGGAGCAATAAAGCCAAACAATATTATTAAGCCAATTTATGCTTTTCTATTGGTTTTATCTGCACTTGTATTTTCAAGATTCTTTATTAATTCATCAAGTTCATCACTTGAAGTAGTAATAATAAATTATATGGTGGCTATTTCTTATGGTCTTTTAATTCTCTCAATGAGAGGAAAAAAAATGAACTACCTTATTAAATTTGCAAGTTTAAATAAATTTCTTGCAAGTTTCTCCTTTAGCCTATACCTCCTTCATTTCCCTCTAATGTTATTTTTGCTGGCTGTTTTAAGCAACTTTCAATATTTTTCACAGATTGCTTTTGGATACTCACCAACAGATTCTTTAGGACTAGGTATATATTTTTTATTAATAATACTAATTTGTTTGTTTAGTTATATTTTTTCTTTATTTACTGAGAAAAAAACTTACCTTGTTCGAAACTGGATGAAAGATAATTTACTTTCTCGTAATTGAACAAAGTTATAGATTAATTTTATTTGCTATAATTTAGAAAGTAATCATCAAAAAAATATAAGAATGAAAATCTTCGTAACGGGTGGCGCAGGATTTATCGGATCTGCATTTATTCGATATGTCATTAATAATTCATCAGACTCCATTGTTAATTTTGATAAGCTCACATATGCAGGAAATTTAGATTCTCTTGAGTTAGTTGAGGATTCTAATCACTATTCATTTATTCATGGAGATATATGTAATGAGAATGATCTTGAAGCTGCTATTTTTTCTACTTCACCAGACTGCATAATACATTTAGCAGCTGAAACCCATGTGGATAGATCAATTGAAAATCCTGAATCTTTTATTCAAAATAATATTTTTGGCACATACAATTTGTTACGCATTTCTAATAAATATTTTCAAACCCTTACAAAATTGAAAAAGAAAAATTTTCTGTTTCATCATGTTTCAACTGACGAAGTTTTTGGCGATTTAGGGTATACAGATAATTTTTTTACAGAAACAACTCCATATCAGCCAAGTTCGCCTTATTCTGCTAGCAAAGCGAGCGCAGATCACCTAGTGTCTGCTTGGAATAAGACTTTTAAGCTTCCAACTATTATTACTAATTGTTCAAATAATTATGGCGCTTATCAATTTCCTGAGAAGTTAATCCCTCACATGATTCTTAACGCAATTAATGGAAAACCTCTGCCAATTTATGGTGATGGCAAGCAGATTCGAGATTGGCTATATGTCGATGATCATGTTTCAGCCCTTTATCTAGTATTAAAATCCGCTAAATCTGGATCATTTTATAATATCGGAGGCCATAATCAGCTTTCGAATTTAGAAGTTGTTCAAATTATATGTGAAGTTTTAGAGGAAAATAGGTATAAACACATTAAGCATAAGATTCCGCTAAATGATTTAATAGAATTTGTTGATGATCGTCCAGGCCATGATACTAAATATGCCATAGATGCATCTAAAATTTTTAATGATTTATCATGGAAGCCTAAGGAAGATTTTCACTCTGGTATAAAAAAAACTATAGAGTGGTATCTGGAAAATAAATCATGGTGGACAAATATTTTAAGTAATAAATATGAATTAAAGAGATTGGGGGCCAAATAAATTATTATTTTTGTGGTAAAAATTAATGAGATATAAGGGCATTATATTAGCTGGAGGTCTTGGAACTAGATTGTATCCTGCTACTCATTCAATATCTAAGCAACTTATGCCTGTATATGATAAGCCAATGATTTATTACCCATTGTCAATTTTGATGCTTGCAGGAATCCAAGAAATTTTAATTATCTCCTCTCCAAGGGATCTTCCTTTTTATAAAGCTCTATTCGAAACAGGAGAGCACTTAGGTTTATCCATCTCATATGAAGAGCAAAAAAATCCTGGTGGTTTAGCAGAAGCATTTATCATCGGAGAAAAGTTTATTGCTAAAGACAATGTTTCTTTAGTATTAGGCGATAATATTTTCTACGGACACCAGTTTTCAGAAATTTTACAGTCTTGTACTAGTCAACATGATGGTGCACAGATTTTTGGCTATAAAGTTTTAAATCCTCAAGATTTTGGAATTGTAGAATTAGATTTAGATGGAAGAATTTTGTCGATTGAAGAAAAACCATTGAAACCAAAATCAAATATCGCCGTCACAGGACTCTACTTTTATGATAACAATGTTGTTGATATAGCGAAGTCTCTTTCACCCTCCAAAAGAGGTGAGTTAGAGATAAGTGATATCAACAAAACATATCTAGATCTTAATAAGTTGAGTATTAAATTATTTGGGAGAGGATTTGCTTGGCTTGATACAGGGACTCATGACACTTTGTTAGAAGCAAGTCAATTTGTAAATATCGTTGAAAAGAGGCAAGGCCTTAAAATTGCATGCATAGAAGAGATTGCATATTCACAGAAATGGATTAACGAAGATCAGTTGAATAACCTTTTAATCAAGATGCCAAATAATGAATATAAAAAATATTTAACTAATTTAAAATCTTAATGGCGATATGGAAATACTTGAAACGAGCCTTAAAGATTGCTTTTTAATACAACCAAGAATTTTTAGGGATTCGCGTGGATTTTTTCTAGAGAGTTTTCAACTCGAGAGATATCGCAGTCTTATAGGAATTAATGATTTGCTTATTCAGGATAATTTTTCGAGATCATCATTTGGTACATTAAGGGGGCTTCATTTTCAGAAAAACAATCCACAAGGAAAGCTTGCAATGGTCTCAATGGGATCTGTTCTAGATGTTGTGGTGGATCTTAGATCTGAATCAGAAACATTTTCAAAGTGGGAATCTTTTGAGCTTAATGATCAAAATTTCAATCAACTGTGGATACCACCTGGCTTTGCTCATGGGTTCCTTGTTCTCTCTGAATATGCTCATTTTCATTATAAATGTACCGCATATTATGATCCTGAGGATGAGGGAATTATCAAATGGGATGATCCAACTTTAAACGTTACATGGCCAGATGATATTGAATTCAATATTTCTGAAAAAGATAAAAATGCTCCATCTTTCGAACAATTCATTGCTGGATAATGAAATTTTTAATACTGGGATCTGAAGGCCAGCTTGGAAAAGCCTTACAGAAAAAATTATCGACTTTGTCGATTTCATTCGAATCTTTTTCTAGAAAAGATTTAAATATTGAAAGCATTGAGCAAATAAAAAAAAATCTTTCAGAAGTTCATTTTGATTTGATGATTAATTGTGCAGCATATACATCTGTAGACGCAGCAGAGAATAACACTGAGGCAGCCTTTCTTGCTAATGAAAATGGCCCAAAAAACTTAGCAATTTTTTGTAATGATTTCTCAAAAAAATTGATACATATATCAACAGATTTTGTTTTTGACGGAAACAATAATTCTCCTTATAAACCCTCGGATTTAACTAATCCTATTAATATTTATGGATCTTCTAAATTAGCAGGTGAAAAGCACATAACAACATTATGTTCAAAATATTTAATTATTAGAACATCTTGGGTCTTTGGCGGAAAAGGAAATAATTTCTTTAATACAATTTGCCGTTTGGCGAATGGATCAAGGCCAATTTCCATTGTTGGTGATCAATTTGGCAGTCCAACATATGTGTTTGATCTGGCGGATGCAGTTATTACTTCAGCAATAAGCTTAGTTACTGAGGTTGAATCCAGGCTTGAATCCATATATGGAATTTATCATTATGCCGGATATCCTGAATGTTCTTGGTACGATTTTGCTGAATACATTTTAAATCGAGGAGTAATTTCAAAAAAATTACATAACGACTTTAAACTCCAAAAGATAAAATCATCTGAATTCAAAACCACAGCCAAAAGACCTAAATATTCTGCATTAGACTCTTCAAGTTTTTGTAACTTATTTTTATGTAAGCCATCGAATTGGAAACAAGGAGTTGATGAATTATTTTTTAGTGAAATCCTTTAAATTTGTTAAAATAATCAAAGTGTTAAAAATTATAAAAAAATATATAAAAAACCTTATATCTAATTCGCACTTCAAAGCAAGTTTTTTTGCTCTTAGATGGGATTTTCTTAGATTCTTGGCAAGACGAAGAACAAATAGAATGCATAAGAGCTATTTAAAAAGATATCATAATTTACCTTCTAAGCTTCATTTTGGGTGTGGGGCAAGAAAAATAGATGGTTGGTTAAATTGTGATGTTCAAAACAGTGACCTTGATATAGACCTTGCATCAGGCTTATTACCATTCAAAGATAATGTGTTTGATTTCATAGTTTCTCAGCATTGCATTGAACATCTCTGGTTAATTGATGAATTGCAGCCATTAATAAATAATATGTTTAAATGTCTCAAACCTGGTGGCGAGATTTGGCTTTCTTGTCCAGATATTCAAAAAGTTTTTAAAGACTATGAGAAAACAAAGGGCATGGGTTTAATAAATGATAGAAAAACCCGCTTCCCGGATTATTCGACTCACGGATATCCATCATCATATGTAATAAACGACTTCTTTCATCAGGGTGGAGGTCATAAGAATCTTTTTGATTTTAATTTGCTTCAATCAGTGCTTGATATAGCAGGCTTTATTGAATGTACTCAAGTCGACGAAAGCATTTTTTTAAATAGATTTCCTGATTTTTTAAAACGTGGTGATGATTTCCAATCTTTATACGTCATGGCAACTAAAAACTGATGTTCCTGCTTACAAATCATTGTAAAAGAAAAATCTTAAAGTGATCTATGGCATCTATGCAAGCTAATAGCCACTCCATAGCTTTGATTATTCCTCATGCAGATGAATATGATGACCTTCAAAGTCTCTTGAGTTCAATGGAATTATGGACTAAACAGGCCGATGAAGTAATTGTCATTGATTCGTCTAAAAGTCCAGAAAATCTACCTCTTGATTTTGAAAAATTTTGTTCATCGAATCAAATTAATTTAATGCATCACCAGCTCGACAAGTTAATTTATCCTGGTCATGCTAGAAATATTGGAGTCAATCTTTCTCAATCAAACTTAATAGCTTTTTTAGATGTTAAAACTGTTCCAACTAAAAACTGGCTTAGCAATAATTTTGAAATAATTAAAAACTCCTCCAATGATGGCATTTGGGGTAAGACTATCTATAAATGCTCGGGAAATAAACAAAAAATTATAAGGGCTGCAACTTATGGCAAATTACCAATAAGAACTCTTCCTGGTTCCCTCATAAACAGACATTGCTTTGCAAAGGCAGGTTTATTTATTGAATCAGTTAGAGCGGGTGAAGATGGAGATTGGTTTAATAGAGCTTACTTACATAGGATGGAGTTTAAAGATCACGATAATGTAGACTACTTAACATATAAACTATCAAGTGAAGTGACTTATAAAAAAATTTTACTAAAGTGGTATCGAAATAACTCTTTTGCATCTCCATTGCCATACTTAAAACCTCACAAAGATATTTATTTTTACTTAGTATCAATTTTGGCAGTTCTGATCGCCTATAATTGGAATAATCTATTTGCTGCATGGGATTTAAACAGCGTTCTGTATATCCCCAACATAACTAAGATTACAGCTAGTGTAATCTTTGCTAGTTATTATTTAGCAAGAAGTACAATTATCCCAATACAAAAAGGTGTGAAAATTAAAGATCTCTTTCCATTCATGCATTTTCAAGTTTTTGCTTTATCATTTGCATTAGATGTGATTAAAATAACTGCTTTTTTTATTTCTGCTATTAAAATTTATATTCAAAGATTAAAAATTAGATGATTTTTATAATTAAAAAACGTAATTTTAAAATTATGAAATGAGTATATTAGTAACAGGAGCTGCAGGATTTATTGGTTCGCATGTTTGTAGAGCATTGCTTGAAAGAGGAAATAATGTAGTTGGATTTGATAATCTTAATGATTATTATGATGTCAGTTTAAAACGAGATAGATTAAAAAATCTCGAAAATAAAAATTTTTCTTTTGTATTAGGAGATATTTCAAATAATCAAGAAATCTCTAAAGTTTTTAGTGAAAATAGGATTGAAAGCGTCATCAACTTAGCTGCTCAAGCTGGAGTAAGATATTCGTTAGAAAATCCTCAAGCATACATATCTAGTAATATAGTTGGCTTTGTAAATATACTTGAACTATGTAAATCTCATGACATCAATCATTTAGTATATGCTTCAAGTAGTTCAGTTTATGGAATGAATACTAATTTACCCTTTTCGGTATCTGATAATGTTGATCATCCTGTTTCACTATATGCAGCATCTAAAAAATCAAATGAATTACTTGCACATACTTATTCGCATTTATTTAGCTTACCTACAAGTGGATTAAGATTTTTTACAGTATATGGGCCGTGGGGAAGACCCGATATGGCAGCATTTCTTTTTACTAAAGCTATTTTGAATGGAGAGCCAATTAAAGTTTTTAATAATGGTGAAATGAAAAGAGATTTTACCTATATTGATGATATTGTAGAGGGGATAATTAGAGTCTTAGATAAACCACCTTTAATTGATTCGTCTTGGTCGGGTAGCAAACCAGATCCTTCTTTTTCATCAGCTCCATATAAGATATTTAATATTGGCAATAATCAGCCAATTAAATTAACTGATTTTATAAGTGAAATTGAGTCAGCCCTTAATTTAAAGGCTAAAAAAGAACTTCTGCCAATTCAACTTGGAGATGTTCCCGCAACTTACGCTGACATACAAGCTCTTAAAGATTATGTAAATTTTGAACCATCAACGAATATTCGGGACGGCATTGCAAAATTCATTGACTGGTATAAGAATTACTATAAGACTAAATGAGTACCAGTAAAAATATTTCAATTTTTGGTGCAGGCTACGTAGGAATGTCTTTGGCCATTCTACTAGCTGAAAAAAATAAGGTTACTATTTTTGACATAGATAAAAAAAGAGTCGAGCTAATTAATGCCGGCCTTTCAACTATTGATGATTCTCAGATTGAAAATTTTCTTGAAAGCAAAAATATACAATTAAATGCGACTTGTGTTCCTGCCGAAGCTATAAATCATTCAGATTTTTACGTGATTTGTACTCCAACTGACTATAATTCAGAAACTGAATATTTCGATACTTCTTCAGTAGAGACCTGCATCAAAATGATTGTAGAATCAGGACTTGAAGGTACTATCATTATTAAGTCTACAATTCCTATTGGATTTACAGAGCGAATGAGAAAGAAATTAAATTATGAAAAAATAATTTTTTCTCCAGAATTCCTCAGAGAAGGCAAAGCATTAGAGGATAATTTAAATCCAAGTAGAATTATTATGGGAGGAGAGTGCGAGTTTTCAAAATCATTTGCGAATATTTTGTCAAATTCTGCAAAGAAAGAAAACATTCCAATTTTGTACATGAATTCAAAATCTGCTGAGTGTACAAAATTATTTTCAAATGCATATTTAGCTATGAGAGTTGCCTTTTTCAATGAACTTGATTCCTTTGCTATTTCCAATGATATAAAAACTCGTAATGTTATTGATGGTGTTTGTTTAGATGAAAGAATTGGAAATTATTATAATAACCCTTCTTTTGGTTATGGAGGTTATTGCCTTCCAAAAGATACTAAACAACTTTTAACTAGTTTCAAAAATATTCCTCAGAACCTAATTTCGGCAGTTGTTGACTCAAATAGAACTCGTAAGGAGTTTATTGCAAATGAAATATTAAAATTAAAACCAAAAATTATTGGAATATACAGAATAAATATGAAATTCGGATCTAGTAATTTTAGACTGTCATCTATGATTGATGTAATTAAATTGCTTAAAGCAAATAAAATGAAAATAATTATCTATGAGCCTTTAATTAAGGCGCCTGTCTTTATGGACTTACAAGTTGAAGATTCATTGCAAGAATTCAAAGATTCTTCTTCTATTATCTTGGCAAATAGAATTACAGGTGAAATAGAAGATGTTGAAGAGAAAATTTATTCTCGAGATTTATTTCAAGAAAATTAACAAATACTCAAAAATATCAATTTCGTATAATTCTTTGAAAGTGCACCTTATTTTATTATTAAGATATAATTTGCATTAATATTTATTATCAAAAAATTTTGTATGAAAAAAAATTTTATTATTCTACTTATCTTTCTCTTTTCAGCTGATACAGCCCCTCAAAGTCCTTTGGATCAGTCATTTCTTAATAAAGAATTCTTAGAGGGTTTGCCACCAGCTATTCGTGAGCAAATAGAGGGGCAAAATCAGCTTAATGAAGAAGAAGATTTAGAAAAGTTATTTAGATCTGAGACGACTATTGAAAAAAATAAAATTTTACTTCAAAAAATTCAGGAACAATTAACCAACCTTAAGCAAACAATGGAATTTGATGAGGATCAAGATAGTAGAACCTTAATTCGCTTTGGGGATAGCTTTTTTAGAACCCTTCAATCATCCTTTATGCCGATCAATATTGGAAATTTAGGCTCATCATATATTGTTGATGTTGGAGATTCCTTTAATTTTTTTATGACTGGAAAAGTTGAATTAAATGAAACATTAATGGTTCAAAGAGATGGATCATTAATTATTCCAACATACGGAAAAGTATACGTAGCCGGCCTTTCATTAATGAAGGCTGAAGAAACTGTTCAAAATTTTGTTGATTCAATATCTATTGGAGTTAATGCTTTTTTAAGCTTGAAATCAATAAGAGATGTGCAAGTTTTAATTACAGGTGGTGTTGAAAATCCTGGAATTTATACATTAAGTGGTGGTTCGAATATTTTAGGCGCAATTAATATTTCTGGTGGAATATCTCAATCAGGATCATTCAGAAACATTGAATTAAGACGAGGCGGCCAACTCATTGAAGCATATGATTTATACGACATCTTTGTATATGGTAATTTTGATGAAAAAATTACACTTAGATCTGGAGATACATTATTTGTTCATCCATCAGCTTCGCAGATTGCAATTTCAGGAGGTGTAAGTTACGAAGCAATCTTTGAAATTCAGCCAGAAGAAACTCTAAAAGATCTTGTTGAATTCGCCGGAGGTTTCTCTGAGGGTTTTTCAGATTATGATTATCTTCAATTACAAAGGGTATCAAATAACTTGAACTCTATTCAGAATGTCAAGATTGACTCCCTCGATAATTTTGTTTTAAGACCCAGAGACTCAGTTTTTGTACCTATGTTTCAAAGCGAAGATAGTAAAATAAAAGTTGTCAATTTAACTGGAATGGTGAATCGTCCAGGTGAGTATTTTATCAATGAAGGCGACACTCTTAGAGATTTAATTTCTCGTGCTGGAGGATTAAAGAAGAATGCTTATATTTATGGAGCTGCTCTTTTTAGAGAAAAAGCTCAAGAACAAGAACAATTATTTGCTCAATTAAATTATGCAGATTCTGTAAATTTCATTATCTCTAATGCAGGAAAAACAAATAACTTCAACAAGTCAATAATAGATTTATTGTCTGAAGAGTTAAGATCAAGAAATTTGCCAGGACGTGTTGTTCTAGATTTTAACGAAGCTATCTCAGGAAATATGACAAATTTTACCTTAGAGGATGGAGATAGAATTGTTATTCCATCTATGCAAAGAGTTGTATATTTATTTGGTGATTTTCGCAATCCATCAAACATATCTTATGATCCAGGTTTAAACATTAATGATTACATTGATTTGGTTGGTGGAATAAAAGATTCTGCTTTTGATGAATTAGTAGTAATAGATCCTGATGGCAGATCTCATGTTTATACAAAATCTCTATTTGGTGGTTCAAATATAGAAATATATCCAGGTTCGATTGTGTACGCTCCTAGAGATATAGGCAAATTGACTGGAGTGCAATATGCTGCCTCAATTTCTCCGATTTTAAGCAGTCTAGCAATTTCATTAGCTTCTTTGAATAGTATTTCAGATTAAAGGTCAGCTTTTCATGCTTAAAAAAAATAAAAAGTTTTTTATTTTTTTTATATTTCTTTATGCAGATTTTGCAAATGCATCATTAGATGATTATTTATATAAATTTAATCAGGTACCTTCCTACAGCAACTATGGAACAGTAGGATTGATTCAAATGCCGACAGCAAGGATGATGCCAGCTGGATCGCTAGCAATCTCTTGGTCACACTCTGAACCATATCTCACAGGATCTGTATTGGCTTACCCATTTAGTTGGTTTGAAGCTTCTTATCAGTACACAGATATAAATAATGCGTTCTACAGTGATGTTGCTTTATATAGTGGTAGTCAGTCTTATAAAGATAAAGGATTTGATGTAAAGTTTAATATTTTTAGAGAATCGCCTTTTATTCCAGAGATATCAGTTGGTATAAGAGATATTGCAGGTACAGCAGTTTTTGGATCCGAATATATTGTTTTTTCAAAGAAAATCTTTTCTAACTTTGATCTCACTTTTGGTCTTGGTTGGGGAAATTTGAATGGAAACCCAATAAAAAATCCTCTTAAATACCTCGACAAAAGATTTGAAGTTAGGGCTGCACGAGATGGAGGTACTCAAGGTGGAGAACTATCACCTAAAAGATACTTTACTGGCAGCGCTGGTACTTTTGGAGGAATTGAATATATTTTTAAAAACCTAGATGGCTTAAGGTTTAAATTAGAATATGATGGAACAAACTATAAGACAGAAGGCTTTCCCTATGGAAAAGAATCTTTTAGTTTTGCTTTCGAGCCTGTTAAACAACCAAATAAAGATATTAATGTTGGATTTGTTTATCCATTGAATGAATTTGTGCATTTAAAACTCGCTTATATTAAGGGAAATACAATAAATTTTGGCTTTTCAGTCGCGGGCAATTTAGGTTTAAAGAGCAAAAAACTAGTAAAAGCAAACAAGCCTAAAAGGGTTATCATATCTGATGAAGTCAGAGAAATGAATGTTGATCAAGACAGACTCTTTAAATCTGCATTATTTGCGTTGAAGGCCCAAGATATTTATCTTCAAAATGCTTCACTGGAACAAAATAAGTTAAAGGTCAATATAGTTCAGTCAACCTTTCAAAGCTATCCAAGAACTATAGGTAGAACTGTCTCAACGCTTGATGCAATTTCTCCAGATAATATAGACACATTTGAAATTTCTAATAGGAATGCAGGCATGCAAATGTATAAAGCTTCAATTAAAAGAGAATCTTTTAAAATTCATAAAGATGATAATTTTTATAAATTAGCTGCTAAAGATATAGATCTTTCTCCTTCACTTTATTCAGAAGAAGATTATCAATTTAATCCAGAAGTTTTATATCCAGAGGCTTTTTGGTCAATTTCTCCAGATATCCGAACCCAAGTTGGAGGGCCCGATGGTTTTTTACTTGGCGACTTAAGACTAAATCTTAATTCTGAAATTATTTTCCAAAAAGGTTTTAGTGTTTTAGCTAGAGGCTCTATAGGACTGTATAACGGATTTAAGGAATTAAACTATAATCCGAGTACAATTCTGCCTCCCGTTAGAACAGATGCAGTACTATATTTAAAAAATACAAGGGACTATGCAATAACAAGATTACAAGCAAATAAGTTTAAGAAATTTTCTAGAAATACCTTTTCAAAGCTTTCAGTTGGTATTCTTGAAGAAATGTTTGGAGGTTATGGTGGAGAATTTCTTTATAGGCCATTTGACAAAAATTATGCAATAGGATTTGAGCTATGGCATTTAAAACAACGAGATGTTAAAAAAGCACTTAAATTTCAAGACTACGAAGTAGTATCTGGTCACTTAAATATGTTTTATCTTGAGCCAAGATCGCAAGTATTGCTTGCTTTGCGAGGAGGTAGATTTTTAGCAAAGGATTCTGGATTTAATGTAGATTTTTCAAGAAGATTTAAAAGTGGCCTAAGAATGGGAGCTTTTTTTGCATTAACTGATATATCCAAAGAGGAGTTCGGTGAGGGCAGTTTTGATAAAGGCTTTTATTTTCATATCCCTTTAGAAATATTTTTAGGGAATTACTCTACAAGAAATTACGAAAATGGGATTCGACCTATAACAAGAGATGGTGCTGCATTTCTTAATAATGCTCAATGGCTATGGGGGTTAACAGATCGTGCTCAAGCTGTTAACTTCTCCAGAGACTGGGACGACCTGTATGAATAAGATTTTACCTTTTATTTTTCTTTTAAGTTCTTGTGGAGCAATTGGAATTCAGGAACTTCCAATTATCGCATCTCAAATATATGACTTCGAGAAAAACAGTAATTTAGAAATTACAAAAGAATTTTATGACTCAAAGAAATTTTCATTTATCAAAGTTAATAGTGGTAAAGGTCAATCAATAATGAGTTTATCGACTATTGAGGATAATAGGTATACATGGCTCAATTCTCTCGATGAGAAAATTGTTACTTTAAATGGAAGAATTATCGAGACTAATGGTTTTAAAAAAAATATGCTTTTAGCTACATGTAAATCCTCTTCTTTATTAAGAGATTTTTGTAGTGGCTATTACTCTGAATCTAATGTATTTCAGACTATATTTTTATCAAATCCTAGTGCTTTAATTGATATTAATAGTAGCATCCAAATAGAACAAGTTGAATCGCCAACGATTATTCATAATCATAAGATCGAATTAGCAAAAGAGAGTTTTTCAGTAGACTTAATTAATTGGGAAGGTGAAAATTACTTTTGGTTTGACCCTAACACTGATTTGCCAATAAAAACTATCCAATATGTCCATCCTATGGCTGAGGTAATGGAAATAGAATTTTATTTTATTTATGAGTAAAAAAATGGCCCTGAAAGGGCCATTTAAATTAGATAGGTAAATACTTATTCAACGTCTCTTGTACCTGTAGCAGTTTTTGTAACAGTAGTCGTGCCTTCTACGGTTAGAGTAGCTGGGGTTGTGGAGGTTACAGTATTGATAGTAGTAGTAGTGTCTTCATCAAGTTCGATAAATTCAAAGGCTTCAGCTTCTGCTGAGGCTACTGCGTTTCCACCACCATCTGTACTGGTAGTCGTGATAGTCCTTGTACCGGTCTTAGTATTAGTGGTTGTAGTTACAGTTGTTACAGTCTCAACACTTTCAACTAATTCTTGTGGAGTAATTACTTCACCTGGCTCTTGTCTTTCAACTTCAACGAAGTTGTAGTTATATGTTTCTGTTGGTGCAGGTGTCGGCTCAGGAGTTGGCTCCGGAGTAGGCTCAGGAGTTGGCTCGGGAGTTGGCTCCGGAGTAGGCTCTGGAGTCGGTGCAGGAGTCGGTGCAGGAGTTGGTGCAGGTGATGAGTCATCATCATCAGATGCAGCAGCAATAGCAGCAGCAGCAGCAACAGCTGCGGCAATAGTACCAGCGCTTAGACTGCCTTCGGATTCAGCTTTGGCTTCCTCTTCTGATCCTGCGCTTTTAACTTCCCCTTCGTCGGCTAGAACATTACTAGCACCAAAAACTGTAGCAAGCATCGCTAGTAAATAGTTAACTTTGTTTTTTAATTTCGCCATTTTTATTAACTCCTACGTGTTAAGTTTGTATTATCTATCAAAATTAGGTTATTAAGCAAGATTTATAACGGTTTTTTTTCTCTATAAAATTTTTATTTCTCATGAAAAATCTTAAATTATGCTCTCTTTTCTCTGTTATAAACCCAGAGAGCGTATTTTATACACTTTATTTTAAATTTATACAATCTTTTAATATAAATATTATTTATGTTACCAATTTTTCAATAAGTAGTACTCAGAGTATGTATTTTTTGCTGTTCATAAAAAGACAACCTCTTTTCTAATATTTCAGTTTGTATAAAATATCTAATTAATTTCTCGGGATGTAGCGCAGTTTGGTAGCGCACCTCGCTGGGGGTGAGGTGGTCGTCGGTTCAAATCCGGCCATCCCGACCATTTTATTTTGATTTATTAATTACCTCTTCAGCATACCAATTGATTTCAGCTATCATTCCATCAAGTGTTCTCTCGTCAGCGCCGCCCTCATAGGCGTTTCTAAAAGCAACAATAACTTCAGTAGCTCCTAAATCTTCAAGTTTTTTTATTCCATCTGGTGAATAGGCAGCTTCTCCCATCACTTGAAATTGATAATTAGGATGATCAAGTGTTCCGAACTCTTCTCTAAAAGTATTAATTTGATTAATAAATTCTTTTGTTTCTTCTAATGTTATTCCAGCACTTATCCAACCATCACCAACCCGAGCAGCTCTTTTTAGTGCAAGTTTTGAGTGTCCTCCTATAAGTATGGGAACAGGTTTTGTTGGAACAGGACAAAGTTTTAATTCGGGAATATCATAAAAATCTCCTTTATATGAGTAATATTCTCCATGCATTAGGCCTTTGAGAATTTCAATCTGTTCATCCATTCTTTTACCCCTTTTTTCCCATCGTTCTCCTGTTGCGAGGAAATCTTCATACCAAGGGCTGACCCCAACACCAAAATGAAATCTATTATTGGTCATTACACCTAAGGTGGTGACAAATTTTGCTGTAGTAACAGCTTGTCTTGGTGCTAGTTTGTATACAGATGTAGAAAACTCAAGTTTATCAGTAACTGCTGCAATTGCAGGAATAATTGAAAATGGCTCCAAAAAAGGAACTCCGTCCAGAAATTCTCTGCTACCATCATCATTATATGGATATGTTGAATCACATTCTTTTGGATAACAGATGCTATCTGGAAATGTAATAGTATCAAAGCCAGCAGCCTCGGCTGCTTTACCAAGCTCTAAATAAAATGAAGGGTCACACATAGTTGGATGGTATGAAAAACGCATAGTTAGTTACCTTTTTGTTTAATTTTATAGAAACAATATAATAACAAATGAGGTAAAAAAAATGGATAAAAATTTTGAAAATGGTTGTGTTCTTGTTGTAGGCGGCAGTGGAGGCATTGGATCCCTTTGTGCACAAGAATTTTCGAGATCAGGCGCTAGAGTAGCAATTACATTTAATAAAAATAAACAAGCTGCAATCGACATAGCTGAAAAAATTAACAAAGATGTACTTATTTATCAATTAGATAACAGCAATCCTAAGTTAGTTGAAAAAACTTTTGAGAAAGTAGCAAAGGACCATGGATCCATCAATACGCTTGTCAATGCAGCTGGATTTGATATACCTCAAAAATTTATTAGCGAAATAGATATTGATTTATGGAAAGGAGTTATTGATGCTGATATTAACGGCTTTTTTAATCTAATTAAGACAGGATTACCTTACCTGCGAGAGTCTCAAGGCTCAATAGTTTTTATAAGTTCGGCAGGACTGTTTAAGTATCCTCCAGGAGATATTCTCTCAGTTGCCCCTAAAGCAACTATCGAACATGTCTTGAGGGGAATTGCTAAAGAAGAGGGCAAAAATGGTGTTAGAGCTAATTCAATTGCATTAGGTGTTATAGACACAGGAATATTTCATAGGCTTCGTGAGGAAAATAATACTTTCTTTGATGATGCATGGCATGAGGCTGTAATGAATACACTTGCTATAAAAAGGTTTGGTTTTCCTAAAGAAGTAGCTGATACAGCTGTTTTTTTAGCATCTAGCAGAGGCGGATACATTACCGGTCATTGTATTCCAGTTGATGGCGGATACCACCTTTAGGATTTATACAAAATAATCAGTGTTTTCGACTCCAAGCTGCATAGCGCCGTAATTTCTAGAAAAGCTAACTGGATTGTTTGCAACGTGGGCCCTAGATGTATGCACGTCTAGAAATATCTTCTGGATTTCGCTGCCTGCAAATACTGCACCACCTCCAGCATTTGAAAACAATGTATCAACGACTTCGAGACATTTCTCAATGACTAAAGATGCATCATATCTAAATTTAACCCTATCAATCATAGGTATTCCGCCTTGATTACCTGCTTTATCTACCATGACATCATAGTTCCTAAACATTACAGTCTCAATCGCATCTAATTTTGCTGCTGCTTCTGCAACTATTGATTGAGTATGAGTATCTCCAGCTAATTTAGATGGATCACTCGAAGCCTTATTATTAGCCCCATCTATAAAAAGTTCGAGCATTTTTTTTGTAGCCCCAATTGCAGGAGTTGATACTGCTCTTACAAATAATTGACCCCAAGGAATTTTATAGAGATCATTTTTGTTTACTTCATACCCAGGATTAGTTAGATTAAATCCATCAGATTGCTTGTGTGTACGATACTCTGGTACAAAAACATCTTTAACATGAATGTCCTGGCTACCTGTTGCTTTTAATCCCATTGAGTACCATGTGTCTTTAATTTCATAATCACTTCTAGGAATAAGAAACGTTCTATATTCAGGCGTACCACCTTCAGGAGGGAATATTAATCCTCCCAATAAGGCCCATTCGCAATGCTCGGATCCACTTGACCACTGCCAATGTCCAGAAAATTTGAAGCCGCCTTCTACAGGTGTTACTTGACCCAATGGAGCGTATGAAGATGATACAAGTGTGTTGTCATCATCACCCCAAACTTCTTGTTGAGCTTTATCATCATACAAGGCGAGCTGGAAGGGATGTATTCCAATAACTCCCAAAACCCATGCTGTAGACATGCAACCCTGAGCAATTCTCAGTTGAACTTCAGAAAATGTGTGAGGATCTAACTCAAAACCGCCATATTGTTTTGGCTGAAGAATTTTAAAAAAACCAGCATCTTTCATATCCTGAATGGTTTCTTTAGGTATCCTTCTATCAATATTTGCTGAAGCAGATCTTTCTTTCAGAACAGGTATGAGATCCTCTGCTCTCTTAATCATTTCGTTGTGAAGATCTAAATTAGTTCTTTCTGCAGTTACTGCCAATGCCATAATTAACCTCTTTTAATAATTTTTGGTAATGATTTCATTATTATTTTAATTGATCAATCTAATAATTCATAATATTTGTATTAAATTTTACGAATTAGATAATAAAAATCAATATTAATTTTTTTATTTCTGTTAATAGTAGATATTATTATCATGCAATTATAATAATTATCTCATGACTGATGCATCTGTTATCTGTAAAGCTGGAAAATTTACTGGAATCCAAAAGAATAATATAAATTTTTTCTATGGAATTCCTTATGCAAAAGAACTTACCAAGGAGACACAATGGTTGCCCCCAGAGAAGTTAAATTCAGAAATCAAATTTCAGGCATTAAAAAGAGGCTTTAGTGCGCCTCAAACAATTTATAAAGAATCTTTGTTAACAGATCCCTCAATGCCAGATGAGTCTATAGATTGTCTTTCATTAAACATAGCTTCAAAAGATATTAGCGCAAATATGCCTGTAATGATTTGGATTCATGGTGGAGCATACATCACAGGTTCATCTAATTCAGTTGTATACGATCTAGATTATCTGCCGTTACATGAAATCGTATTGGTCACAATTAATTATCGCTTGGGCCCATTTGGTTTTTTAAAGCTAGATGAGGTATCAAATGGTCAAATCAAATCCACTGGTAATGAGGGTTTAATGGATCAAAAGTTAGCAATAGAGTGGGTAAAAGAAAATATTAGTGAGTTTGGAGGTGATCCTGAAAATATCACTCTTTTTGGAGAATCTGCTGGAGCATGGAGTGTTGCTTTGCAATCATCCATAAGTCCTGAGGGTAATTTATTCTCTAAGGCTATATGTCAAAGTGGAGGGATGAATGCTTATTTCGATATTGATAGAGGAAATAAATGGGGTGAATTATTTATTAAAACAGCGCATGAAAGAGGATTCAAAATCGATGACTTAAACATTTTAAACCATCAACAGATAACAAAAATAGCATCTAAAATTAAACATACAATGATAGCTGATGAGATTTGGCTTACTCCAGAGGTTGGATTCGCTCCCATCGCAGATGGTAAATTTCTTCCTTTAAATCCTATTCAAAATTTTAAAGATTCATCTATAAGACTAATCATTGGAACTACATCGGACGAATACAGGCTATGGTCTGAGTTTGAAAACTATTATATTAACCTGAGCGAGGATGGTTTTTACAGAAGGTTAAAAAAAATATTTAAAGAGGATGCTGTGGATCAAATTGCGAAAATTTATCTCAGCAATGAATATGATGGAAATAAATTTCAGAATGCGCTATCAAACTTAATGACTGATTGGACATTTGGTATACATGCATTAGAACTTCTTGAACAACATAAAGAAAAGTCTTACGCATATTATTTTAATGAACCTAGTCCATTATTAGATGGAAAATTAGGCGCTTATCATGCAAGTGAATTACCTTATGTTTTTGGTTCAGCAAATAAAAAACTTTTTAAAGATTTCTGCTCTAAAAAAAGAAGTGCAATATCTCATTTCTTTCAGGTTTCTTGGAGCCAATTTGCAAAAACTGGCTCCCCTTCCTCTAAACTAATGGATTGGAAGGTTTATGAAAATAGCTCATCCATTACATATATAAACTCGAAACCAGAAATTAAAACATTTGAAAATAAAGATAGGATAAAATTACTTGATGAATCCAAACGTAAATATTAAAAATTTAATCATTTTTTCCGGTCTTTTTATTTTAGGGTCTTGTTTGAGTCCCATTCAAGACAAAAATTCTCTAACTATTGCAACATCATCTGGTATTGTTCAGGGCACGTTAAAAAAAGACGTTATTTCATGGGAGGATATTCCTTATGCATTACCTCCTGAAGGAGATTTACGTTGGAGAGCACCCCGACCTTTAATTTCACCTGATTTATCCATTCAACCTAAAGAGGGGAACGGTTGTTTGCAAGAAGCAAGTATTTACGCAGGCATTAAGGGTGAAGGAATTGTTGGTCAAGAGGATTGTTTATATCTTGATATAAAGGCTCCTGTGAATAATTTTAATAGAAGATTGCCTGTAATGTTTTGGATTCACGGAGGTGCAAATACTTCGGGCATCAAAGATTACTATGATTTCTCTGAGTTAATTCGCAGACATCAAGTTCTTGTTGTAACAATTAATTACCGTTTAGGTCCTTTAGGATGGTTCACTCATCCGGGAATTCAGGGACTTCAAGATGGACTAGATAAAACATCTAATTTTGGAACATTGGATATGATTGAAGCCTTAAAATGGGTAAAAAAGAATATCCAAAATTTTGGCGGAGATCCAGATAACATAACTATCTTTGGTGAATCTGCTGGAGGTCATAATGTCTTTTCATTGCTTGCCTCCCCTCTAGCTGAAGGATTATTTCATAAAGCAATTTCCCAGTCAGGATATACAACAAGTTTTACTGTAGAAGAGGCATATGGATCGGATCAAGAAGCGATCCCTAAAAATCAATTAGCGTCTGATAAAGTTTTATTTGCTTATGATTTTTCAGGATATGGATCGATAAAAAAACTTTTTCATAGCAACCAACAAAAATATGGTAAAGATTTTCAAAGATATTTAAGATCAATAGACGGAAAGGCTTTATTAGAAACATACAAGCAAATTTCTGAAGATACATATGATCGACTGCCTATTCTTACAAGAGATGGAATTGTAGTACATGTTGATGGGTTGAGTGCTGGATTAGCTGCTGCCAAAAAGAAAAATAATATTCCAGTCATTGCAGGTTCAAATAAAGATGAGCTTTCTCTATGGCTCGCCACAAATAGATATTTTGTGAATGCTTCATACCCTTTAACTAAACTTGTCCCCCTTCCTAAAATCACACTTAAAAGAGAGGATTTGTATAAACTTTGGGTGAAAACACGATCTCAAGGTTGGAAATTAAGAGGTGTAGACGAACCTCTAATGGAACTTGAAAAGTCTGGAAATAATTCTCTATATGCCTATAGATTTGATTGGGACGATCAAGCTTCATCCTATTTTGCAGATTTTCCAAGTCTTATCGGATCAGCTCATGGTATAGAAATTTCATTTGTTACTGGTGACTTCAAGTTCGGTCCCATAGGCAGATATGTTTACCCAAAGGGAGAGCTTCGAAATCAAATGCAAGATACCATCATGAATGCTTGGACATCTTTTGCGAAAACAGGCGTTCCGAAAACTGGAAAAGATCTGGATTGGGAAAAATTTGATTCTAAGAAAAGAAAATTTCTTAAACTTGACTCTGATAAATATCTATCCATGGATAAAGATATGCTTTCTCTCGAGTTTATTCTAGGAAATCTTAGATTATCTCCAGTAGGAAATCTGTTAGAAAAATGTCTTTTAGCTGAGGAAACATTTTTTAATATTGGGGACCGTATGGATGAGGAGTTTCTGAAATGGGATAATGCAATTTGTAAGCAATTTGATATGTATCAAGAAAGAAAAAAAATTGAAACCGATTTAATAAAAGAATATGGTTCAGCCAGTGTCTTTTGAAAATGCTCTCATCAGCTAAAAAATTCTTTCTATCATTTATTGGTCTAATTTTCCTTGTTGGGTGTGGTTCTGATGTTGATCCAGGAAAGATCGAAGGCGCCCCTCGATCAAGTGAGACTATTTATAAACAAGATTTAAAATTTTTTAAAACAAAAGACGCCTTATTAGGAGAGAATTCTAGCGAAACATCACAAATATTGTTTGGAGATTTGCACGTCCATACAACATATTCAATAGATGCATTTACTCTAGAATTGCCAATGATGGGTCTTCAGGGAGTGCATGATAGTTCTATGGCATGCGATTTTGCGCGTTATTGCGCAAACTTAGATTTTTTTAGTTTTAATGATCATGCAGAAGGCTTAACTCCTGAACATTGGCGTGAGCAAAATAAAATTGTTGAACAATGCAATATTTCAAATGATGA
>MDTD01201811.1_pt1 | contig 36716 bp, 36 predicted proteins | sample 811221 | NCBI WGS metagenome assembly MDTD01 (sample SAMN05326646, study PRJNA326480) | marine metagenome | isolation source: seawater | place: Pacific Ocean: South West | collected 2011
CGAACCCCGACGGGTCGTGGCGGCCGAGAGCGCCGTGTTCGAACAGTCCCCACCCTTCACGCTCGACACCGTCGGCGTCGCGGCACACCGCCCGGCCGACGTGATCGATGACCCCGAAACCCGCCCGCCCGATGACAGCGGGATCGGTCATGTCGTAGGTGAGGCGTTCGGTGAACGCCTCGCCCTTCCACATCCCGTGCAGCCAGTCGGAGTCGCCGCCGTATCCACCACCGACATGGATCGGCACGGCCAGCTTCGACTCGACGTCGAAGTGCACCGGGCTGCCGTCGAACGCGGTCGCGTCGATGGACGCGCCGGTGGGGATGCGGGTGCCCGAGCGGTAGCTGATGGTCACTCTGGGCCAGCCCAGCTGCTCGACGCGGCCGTCCTTCCAGATGCGGGTGCAGTCGTTGAGCGAGCGAAACCCGTGCGGATCCTCCTGGATGATCAGCACGATGCCGAAGTCGTCGAACGCCATCGGCACGTAGAGCCACCACATACCTTCGAACGGCGGATCGTCGGGCCGACCGGCGGGCTCGGCCTCGCCGACCGGGCGGATGCCCCATGCCCGGTCGCGGGTGCCGATCCAGCGGGTCGGGTCAACATCGATCTCCTGGCCGTCGATCAGCAGTCGGCCGCTCCAGGTGCCGGCCTGGGCGAACCGCTGGGCGTCGAGCGTGATGCGGTTGCCACGCCGCATGATGTGCGGCTGCTCCTGCACCGCGTCGAACAGGCCCTCCCAGGTCAGGTCCGCCGCGATGCCGTCGGTCTCGTCGAGCACGATGCGAAGCTTGCGCAGCGGTTCGACGACGTCGACGCGGTAGGCGCCCACGTGCTGGTTGAGTCGGTCCTGATCGATCGCGTCGGACAGGTGTACCGCGGTCTGGGTGTCACCGCCACCGCCGTATTTGCCGCTGCCGCGCCGTGACACCAACAGGAAAGCGTCCTTGACCCCCAGGTTCGGGTAGTACCCGATGCCGGTGACGACGAAGATGTCGCCGCTACGGTCGTGGGCGTTGAAGTAGGAGCGGTCGTAGAAGTTGCGGTCCGAGGATCCCGGCCACGCGATGGGCTGAGGGAGTTGGTGGACCGGGTATTCGTCCATGGGTCCGAGCATCAGCCGGCCTCTCCGATCATGCGCTTGAGCAACGGCGCGTGGTAGAACAACGTCTCGATGTCGTCGGGTTTCTCGATCTCCCCGAAATGCACCCGGCGCGCCCCGGTGCGCATGAACACGCAGGCCCACACCACCCCGGAATAGACGTAGAACCAATCCAGGTCGCCGACGTCGACACCGGTCAAGTCCCGGTATGTCGCCCGGACGTCCTCCTCACGCAGGAAGTCCGGCATGCCCGGCAGCCCTGCGAGGCCGGTGAGTTCCTGAAAAACCATGTGCGCGTAACTGATCCAGGCCAGGTCGAACTCGCGTGGGCCGACCGTCGCCATTTCCCAGTCGAGCACCGCGACCGGGGTGAAGTCGCGGTACATCACGTTGCCGATCCGTGAATCGCCCCAGACCAGTACGGGTTCCTGCGCCGCCACGTCGGCCGGGAAATGCGCCTCCAGCCAGTCCAGCGCGCGCTCCACGAGGGGGGAGCGCCCGATGTCCGGGACGCTGAACGCATACCAGTTCTTCAGCCACCCGAAGTGGCGGTGCAGCGCCGTCTCGCCGGGCGGGTCGACGTCCTGGAGGAAGCCGAACACCTGACGGGCATTGGGGATCGAATGCAAGGTGGCCAAGATCTCGACGGTGTTGTCCTGCAGTCGGCGTTGATGCTCGGGGCTGGCGTCGTAGAGCCAGTTGTCTCCGAATGTGTAGGGCATGACGTCCGGGGGGACCTCACCGTCGATGCGGTCCATCAGGAAGAACGGCCGGCCCAGCACCGTGCCGGTGTCTTCGAGCCAGCGCACCGGCGGTACCGCGACGTCGGTCAGTTCGCCGACCAGGCGCATCACTTCGTGCTGATGGTCGAGGCGGTAGTGGTCGAAGACCGGCACGTCGGCCTCGGTGGGCGCGACCCGGGCAACCCAGCGCTGCTCGACTGGTCGTCCGCCATGCGTCCAGCGTCCCGACAGTAGGATGGTCTCCGAGGACATGCCGTTGGAATCCACGCCGCTTTCCACGGTGATCTCGGGGGTGGTGTTCGGTAGTACAGTGGACAACCACTGCGAAAGAGCCGCAGGGACATTCGTCATGTCACGACTGGACCGCTGGAGCCGTTCGACATCCTCAACGGCTGGATCACTGGGCACAGACCGGTCCTTCCGCCACAGTTACGATACCGGGGGTAGCGATATGAAAGCAGACCCGTTGTCGGCTGGCAAGCCCCCGGGTGCAGGCCGTCCCCGCGACCCTCGTATCGACGCTGCCATACTGCGCGCCACCGCGGATCTACTTGTCGAAATCGGCTATTCCAACGTCACCATGGCCGCCGTCGCCGATCGGGCCGGAACCACCAAGACCGCGCTATATCGCCGGTGGTCGAGCAAAGCCGAACTGGTGCACGAGGCGGCGTTCCCGGTGCCCCCGTCGGCGATGCAGGCCCCGCCCGGTGACATCGCCGCCGACCTGCGCGCGATGATCGAGGCTGCCCGCGACGTGTTCACCAGCCCGGTGGTGCGGGCGGCGCTGCCCGGGCTCATCACCGACATGACCGCCGACGCCGCGCTCAGCGGGCGGGTCAGCGCCCGTTTCACCGAACTGTTCGCCGCGGTGCGGGACCGGCTCCGCGATGCCGTCGACCGTGGTGAGGTCCGCGCAGAGATCGACCCCGATCGGCTCGTCGACCTGATCGGCGGCGCCACGCTGCTGGCGGTGATCCAGTCACCGGACACCCTGCCCTCCGCGCGCTGGGTCGACGACGTGACCTCGATCCTGCTGCACGGGGTGCTCGCCGGACCCGCGACGTGACCGAGTCGCAGCCGTTCCCCGAGGACCGGCGGGCCGCCCCGGCGGCCCTTTGGGCTCGCCCCGTCACAGCAGCCACTGAGCCAGTGGGTGGACCAGGTAACGCAGCGAGAACGCTTCGTACACCGCGCCGATGACCAGCAGAACGGCGGCGAGCACAGCGAGCCGGCCGAGTTGTCGCAGCCCGTGGAGGTAGCCGCCGCGCCGGTTGTCCGCACCGGCGGTGCCGGGCCGGATCCAGTTCCTGCCGAGCAGGTACACGCCCAGCAGCAGCACGAGGTACGCCTGCAACTCGATCACCAGTGTCAGGGAGTGGGGGATGAGGGCCACCCATCCCAGGTCGCTGGCCGGAACGAGTGTGATCCCCGTGGTGAAGACCCAGTAGGCGAACAGTGCGATGCCTGCGAACGGCACGACCAAGGACGGCAGAACGATGGTCAACACGCTCATCCTGATGACGTTCACGCCGAGAATGGTCACGGCGAACAGCCAGGGACGGTCGATCAGTGACTGCACGAGATCCGTGGTGCCGTTGTCGTCGAGGCGGGTCACCTGTGCTCGGCTGAGGTGCGGGAAGGTGAGGCCGACGATGAAGCCGGCCAGGAACAACCCGTACATGGCCACATTGAGAGCCAGGTAGGCCCGGGCGTTGTCCGCCACGATGGCGACCGCTCGCCACCGAAGGAGCCGCCGGGTGACCTGCTGGTCCGATGTCATCGCGTGCCTTTCGATTTCCGTGGTCCGATCCGGCGCGGCGTTGCCGTTCTTGGCCCAGCCGGACGCGGATACGATCACTAGTACGCCGTGTTAGCCCGACACTAACACAGTGTGTTAGTACAGCCGGATCGGTCGGTACCAGCAAAGGAATTGCCCTTGCACACGCGGGAGAAGATCCTCAAAGCGGCGGCAGAGATGATCGCCGAGGACGTCACGGCGACACTCAGTGTCCGGGCGGTGGCGGCGCGAGCCGGCGTGAGCACCGGATCGTTGCGGTTTCACTTCCCGACCCAGCGAGCGCTGCAGGACGAGGTGCTGACGCGGATCTATGAGCACTTCATCCCCGACGACCCGATCCGGGATCCGTCCCGCCCGGCCCGAGACCGGTTGGTGGAGTGCCTGCGCCAGGTGCTCGCTCCCGCCGGGGTGGGGATGGACGCGCGACAAGCCTGGACGACCATGTATCAGAACTTCATTGCAGCGGAGCCGACCGAGCAGGTCCGCGCGGCGTATCAAGCCTTCGATCGCACGTCAGCACGACGCGTCGAATATTGGTTGAGTGTGCTCGCCGACGAAGGGGTGCTTCGCACCGGGGACCGCACGCTGCAGGCGCGATTCCTGCTCACTGTTCTGAACGGCCTGGCTCTGGAGCGGGCACTGCCGAGCGGCGATTCGGTCCTGCATACCGAGACCGAGACGCTCTACACCGCCGTGGACGCGGTCCTCGAGCCGGGCGCAACGTGACCGTGCGACGCCGGCAAGCAGTCCTCAGCCGGGACCGATCTGCTCCTTGTTGCGCTGTGTCACCGCGCGGAACGTCGCCTCGAGAGCGTCGGTGTCGCGGTGCTGGGCGAGCGCGATCGCCTGTTCGGCCGCCAGCGCGGGGTTTGTCACCGCGGCTGAACCGGTGGTGTAGATCTTCTTGAGGCTGCGCATCGTCGGACGGGGTACGTCGGCGATCTGGGTGGCCAGCTCGACAGCGCGGTGCAGCAGGCTTTCATGGGGGACCACCTCGGTGATCAGGCCGATCCGTTCGGCCCGCACCGCATCCACGACCTCGCCGGTCATCGACAACCGCCGGGCCATCGCAGCGCCCACCAGCTGCGGCAGCCGCGCGGTCATCCCACCACCGGGCAGGATGCCGACCCGGGCGTGGGTGTCGGCGAACACCGCGCGCTCGGAAGCGACGAGAAAGTCGCAACCCAGGGCGATCTCGAGTCCGCCGGTGAAGGTGGCCCCGTTGATGGCGCCCACGACCGGTGTGTGCATCGCCGCCACCGCCGCGATGCAACTGTGTGACTGGAACTCCTCGAAATAGCGCAAGCCGTCACGGGCGGCCTCTTTCAGGTCGACACCGGCGCAGAACGCCGGGTCGGTCCCGGTCAGCACCACCGCGGACACCGCTTCGTCGGCGTCGGCGTCGGTCAGCGCGGCGTAGAGGGCGCGGTTCAGGGCGCCGCTGAGCGCGTTGCGGGCCGCGGGTCGGTCGAGGGTGATGATCCGCACGGGGCCACGGTCCGCGGTGCGGACGGTGTGACCTGGGTCCGCGGTGCGGACGGTGTGGTCCTCGGTCATATCGCAGTCGTATCAGAGGAAGCGGTCAGCAGCGTTGGCCAGGTCGAGCAGCGGTTGGGGCAGCGCGCCGAGAAGGAACGTGACGGCAGCCGTGAGGGCGATGACGCCACTGGTCAACACGCTGGGCACCACGACCTCCGGCGCGTCATCCGGACGCTCGGTGAAGAACATCAGCACGATGATCCGCACGTAGAAGTAAGCGGCGATCGCACTGGCGATCACGCCGACGACCACCAAAGCGATGGCGCCACTCTCACCCGCCGCCTTGAACACCGCGAACTTACTGACGAAGCCACTGGTCAACGGGATTCCGGCGAAGGCCAGCAAGAACAACGAGAACACGAGTCCGGCCACGGGATAACGTCTTCCCAGCCCGGCCCACCGGGAGATGTCGGTGTCCTCCTCGCCCATGCGGTCGCGGACGAGACCGACCACGGCGAACGCACCGACGGTGGAAAAGCCGTAGGCGAAAAGATAGAACAGCGTCGAAGACAACCCGGCCGGGGTGCCTGCGACCACGCCGGTGAGGATGAACCCGGTATGTGCGACTGCCGAATACGCCAGGATCCGTTTCACGTCGGCCTGGGTGACGGCGGTGATCGTGCCGACCAGCATCGTCAGGATCGCCACGGCCCACAACACCGGCTGCCAGTCGTCGCGCAGCTCTGGCAACGCCACGTAGAACACCCGCAGCAGCGCTCCGAACGCTGCGATCTTGGTGGCGGCCGCCATGAACGCGGTGACCGGGGTCGGCGCCCCCTGGTACACGTCCGGGATCCACGAGTGGAACGGCACGGCACCGACTTTGAACAACACCCCGACCAACACCAGGCCCGCCCCGATGAGCGCCAACGCGGGCTTTCCCGTGCCCTGCGTCACCGCATCGGCGATCCCGTCGAAGCGCAGCGTGCCCGCGTAGCCGTACAGCATCGCCGAGCCGTAGAGGAAGAATGCGGACGCAAACGCGCCCAGCAGAAAGTACTTCATCGCCGCTTCCTGCGAGAGCAGGCGGCGGCGGCGGGCCAGACCGCAGAGCAGATACAGCGGCAGCGACAAGACCTCCAGCGCGACGAACATAGTCAGCAGGTCGTTGGCCGCGGGGAACAACAGCATTCCACCGACCGCGAACAGTGTCAGCGGGAACACCTCGGTCTGAATCAGTCCCGCCCGGGTGTCCTGTTTCTCGGCGACGCCGCCGGGGACCACCGAGGCTTGCGGGGTGAACGCGTCCAGGCCGCCCGATCGCCCGTCGGCGGGATCGGAATCACCAGAACGTGTTCTGCGCTCCCCGATGAGCAGTATTCCGAGCACACCGACCAGCAGAATGGTGCCCTGCAGCAGCAGGGCCGGCCGGTCGACGGCTACCGCGCCCAGCATCGCCGTAGCGCCGTTGCCGCCGCCGAGGTCGCCCGCCAACATGACGACGGCGACCAACGCGGCGACGAGGGCCGCCAGGCTGACCCCGATCTGCACCTGGTAGCGCAGGCGGCGCGGCACGAACGCCTCGATCAGCACACCGAGCACCGCCGAACCCAGCACGATCAGCATCGGGGACAGCAGGCCGTACTCGATCGACGGCGTGGGGATGGTCATCTCGGGAACCCTTCTGCGATCGCAGGACTCGGGTCTCGCTGATCGATCGAGGTCAGTGTGTGAGTCACTGCCGGATCGATCACGTCGAGCGCGGGCTTGGGATACACCCCGAGCACGAGCAGCAACGCGATCAGCGGTGCGACCACGACGATCTCGCGAGGCACCAGATCGGGAAGTTTCGACTCGCCGTCGGCGAGGTCACGAGGCAGGGGACCCGTCATCATCCGCTGGTACATCCACAGGATGTAGATCGCAGAGAGCACCAGAGCGGTGGCGGCGAGCACACCGAACACCGGATAACGGGTGAACGTGCCGATGAGAACCAGGAACTCACTGATGAACGGCGCCAACCCGGGCAGCGACAGCGTCGCCAACCCGGCCACCAGGAACGTACCCGCCAGGACGGGCGCGACCTTCTGCACGCCCCCGTACGCGCTGATCAGACGTGAACCGCGGCGCGACACCAGGAACCCGGCGATCAGGAACAGTGCGGCGGTCGAGATGCCGTGGTTGACCATGTACAGCGTCGAGCCGGCCTGTCCCTGGCTGGTCATCACGAAGATGCCCAGGATGATGAACCCGAAGTGCGAGATCGACGTGTACGCGATCAGGCGCATGACATCGGTCTGGCCGATCGCGACCACGGCGCCGTAGATGATCCCGATCACCGACAGCGTGATGATCACCGGTGCGAACAAAGCGGCCGAGTCGCCGAACAGCGGCAGACAGTAACGGATCATGCCGAACGTGCCGACCTTGTCCATGATGGCCATCATCAGCACCGCGCTGGCCGGGGTGGCCTGTACCGCGGAGTCGGGCAACCACCGGTGCAACGGCCACAACGGCGCTTTGATCGCGAACGCGAACATGAAGCCACCGAACAGTAGATGCATGACCATGGGGTTCAGGGCGAACTCGCCGTCGGCGATCGCGGCGACGATCGCGCGGAAGTCGAACGTGCCGCCCTCGAACGCGTCGCTTCCCGCGGTCGCAACGTAGAGGCCGACCACGGCGGCGAGCATGATCAGCCCACCGAACAGGTTGTACAGCAGAAACTTGACCGCCGCGGCGCTGCGTTGCGCACCCCCGAACCCGCCGATCAGAAAGTACATCGGGATCAGCATCGCCTCGAAGAACACGTAGAACAGCAGAATGTCCAACGCCACCAACGAGATCAGGACCATGCCTGCCACGGCCAGCATCAACGCGAAGTACACGTGCACCGACCGGCCGCCCCAGCTGATGTCGTCGCGGGTGTCGTTCCATCCGGCGACGATCAGGATCGGCATCAGCACGGCGGTGAGCACCACCAGGGCCAACGCGATCCCGTCGACACCGAGTTGGTACCCGGTGCCGAACGACGGTATCCAGCGGTGGGATTCGACGAACTGGAACTGCGCCCCGGCCGGGTCGAAACCGACGGCCACGACCACCGTGACGGCCAGCACCGCCAGCGAAACCCCCAACGCCACCCACTTGACCAGCTCCCGCTGCGCGGCGGGCAGGGCCATCACCGCGACCGCGCCGACCATCGGGACGGCCCACAACACCGTCAGCCAGGGAATCGAGCTCACCACAGGTTCACCGCCAGAATCGTCGCGACCACCAGCGTGGCGCCCACCAGCATCGACAACGCATACGATCGGGCGAAGCCGGTCTGCGTGTTCCGCAACCCTCGGGATATCCGCGACACCCCGCCCGCCAGGCCTGCGGCCACGCCGTCGACCACTTCGTCGTCGATCTCGACCAGTTCCTCGGTGAAGACCCGGCCCGGTCGCATCAGCACCTTCTCGTTGAATGCATCGCCGTAGAGATCCTGGCGCGCGGCGGCGGTCAGCGCCGAACCGGCAGGCGGCTGCTCGGCAACCGCACGAGAGCCGTACATCCGGTAGGCGATCACGATGCCGACCGCGACGACTGACAACACGATCACGGTGACCACCCACACCGGCAGCACGTGGTGGACTTCATGAGCACCCACCACCGGTTCCAACCAGTGCTCGAGCGTGCCCCCGATGGCGAGCGCCGCGCCCGCAGTCACCGACCCGACCGCCAGCAGGATCATCGGCCAGGTCATCACCGACGGCGCCTCATGCGGATGCGATGTGTCGGCCCAACGCTTGTCGCCGAAGAATGTCATCAGCATCACCCGTGTCATGTAGAAGGCCGTGATGCCGGCGCCGAGGATGGTCACTGCGCCCAGCACGACCCCCTTGATGCCGCCGGCGCCCAGCGCGGCCTCGATGATGCCGTCTTTGGAGAAGAAGCCGGCCAGTGGCGGGATGCCGATGATCGCCAGGTAACCCAGTCCGAACGTCACGAACGTCACCGGAAGCGCCGTGCGCAGTCCGCCGTAGCGGCGCATGTTCACCTCGTCGTCCATCGCATGCATCACCGACCCGGCGCCGAGGAACAGACCCGCTTTGAAGAAACCGTGGGTCAGCAGGTGCATGATGGCGACCGCGTAGCCGACCGGCCCGAGTCCGGCCGCCAGCACCATGTAGCCGATCTGGCTCATCGTCGATGCGGCCAGCGCCTTCTTGATGTCGTCCTTCGCGCAGCCGATCACCGCGCCGAACAGCAACGTCACCGCGCCGACGACCACCACCGCGGTCTGGGCGTGCGGCGCGAGGTCGAACACCGGGCCCGATCGCACGATCAGGTAGACGCCGGCGGTGACCATCGTCGCGGCGTGGATGAGTGCCGACACCGGCGTGGGGCCTTCCATGGCGTCACCGAGCCACGACTGCAACGGCACCTGGGCGGACTTGCCGCAGGCCGCCAACAGCAGCATCAACCCGATCAGCGTCAGCGTGGCCTCGCTCAACTGCGGCGCCGCGTCGAACACGCCGGTGAACGACACCGAGCCGGCCGCGGCGAACATCAGCATCAACGCCACCGCCAACCCGATGTCACCGACCCGGTTGACGACGAACGCCTTCTTGGCCGCCGTCGCCGCCGACGGCTTGTGCGACCAGAACCCGATCAGCAGATACGACGCCAGGCCCACTCCCTCCCAGCCCATGTACAGACCGAGGTAGTTGTCGGCGAGCACCAGCAGCAGCATCGCCGCGAGGAACAGGTTGAGATACCCGAAGAACTTCCGGCGTTCGGGATCCTCGGCCATGTAGCCGATGGAGTAGATGTGGATCAGTGACCCGACCCCGGTGATCAGCAGCACGAAGCACATCGACAGCTGGTCCAGGTGCAGGCCGAAGTCGACCTGCAGCTCTCCGACGGGAACCCAGGAGAACAGTGTCTGCGTGATGCGGCGGTCCTCGGCGGGCCGGCCCACCATGTCGACGAACAACACTGCGGCGCAGGCGAACGAGGCCAGCGAGGCGGCGGTACCCACCAGATGTCCCCACGGGTTGCTCCGCCGGCCGGACAGCAACAGCACCATCGCCCCGCCGAGGGGGAGCGCGATCAGCAGCCACACGGGTAGGGTCATCGGCGCCTCAGTGCTCTCTCTTCTTCGCGCGAGCGCTCATCAGGGTTTTCTCTTCTTCGCGCGAGCGCTCATCAGGCTCTCTCTTCTTCGCGCGAGCGCTCATCAGTGCTTCAGCAGGTTCGCCGCGTCGACATTGGCAGAGCGCCGCGACCGGAAGATGGTCATGATGATGGCCAGCCCGATCACGACTTCACAGGCAGCGACGACCATCGTGAAGAACGCCACCACCTGTCCGTCCAGTTGACCGTGCATCCGGGAGAACGTGACGAAGGCGAGGTTGGCGGCGTTGAGCATCAACTCGACACACATGAACATGACGATGGCATTGCGACGCAACAGCACTCCGGCGGCGCCGATGGTGAACAACAACGCCGACAAATACAGGTAGTAGTCAGGACTCATCGATCACGTCCGCTCGAGTTGTCGTCCTCACCCTCGCTGGGCACCCGCCGTACCTGCAAGATTGCGCTGACCGACAGCAAGGATGCCGAACCGTCGGGCAGACGGGCCGGAACGTCGACCGCGTTGTGGCGGGCGTACACGCCCGGGTTGGGCAGCGTGGTCGGATAGCCGCCAGGGGCGAAACGCTCGATCGCCAGCTCGCGCTGGGTTTTACGGCGCTCGATGCGTTCACGGTGGGCCAGCAGCATCGCGCCGAGCGTCGCGGTGATCAACAGCGCGCCCGTCAACTCGAACGCCCACAGGTATTGCGTGAAGATCAGTGCGGCCAGACCCTCGACGTTGCCGTTCTGGTTCGCGGCGTCCAGGCCCACGAAGCCGGCGACTGCGACGTTGCCGATCCCGGCGATCAGCAGAACACCGAAACCGACACCGATGCAGATCGCTGCCAGCCGTTGTCCGCGAAGGGTTTCCACCAGCGACTCCGACGAGTCCACTCCGATCAGCATGAGCACGAACAGGAACAGCATCATGACCGCTCCGGTGTAGACGACCACCTGGACCACCCCCAGAAACGGGGCATCCTGCGCAATGTAGATCACCGCGAGCGCGATCATCGTGGTGGCCAGCGAGATCGCCGAATACACCGCCTTGGGGGCGGCGACCACCCCGATCGCCCCCACCACGGCGACCAGGGCCAGCACCCAGAACAGCACGGCTTCACCCATTGGTGCTCCTTACGTGCGCGACGCCATTGATGTCCGTTACGTGCGCGACGCCATTGTTGTCCGTTACGTGCGCGGCGCCATTGTTGTCGGTGACGTGCGGCGCGTCGTCGTTGACCCGTTGGTGCGCGGTGCTCCGGCGGGTGATGTTGCCCAGGTAGTAGTCCTCGTCGGTGCTGCCCGGGGCCATCGGGTGCGGCGGCTGGTGCATCCCCGGCTCGAGCGGCGCCAACAACTTGTCCTTGCCGTAGATCAGGTCCGCCCGGTTGTCATCGGCCATCTCGTAGTCGTTGGTCATGGTCAGTGCCCGGGTAGGGCAGGCCTCGATGCACAGGCCGCAGCCGATGCACCGCAAGTAGTTGATCTGGTAGACGCGTCCGTAACGCTCGCCGGGGGAGTACCGTTCGGCGTCGGTGTTGTCGGCGCCCTCGACGTAGATGGCGTCTGCCGGACAGGCCCAGGCGCAGAGTTCGCAGCCGATACACTTCTCCAGGCCGTCGGCGTAGCGGTTGAGTTGGTGCCGTCCGTGGTAGCGCCGGGCCACCCGCCCGGGCTTTTCCGGATACTCCTCGGTGATCGGCTTCTTGAACATCGACCCGAACGTGACGGCGAATCCTGCGACCGCATCGAGGAATTTAGGCATGTGATTGCTCCTTGGTCGTGTGCGCAGCCGGCAGGGGAGGCACCGGGAAGGCGCCGGCCTGCACATCGGCCGACGGGGTTGCGGACGCCGGCGGCGGGCTCCCGGTCCGCGGGTTTCTGCGGGCGTTGAGGAGCACCGCCATGACGGCCAGCCCAGCGACGCCCGCCAGCGCGGTCACCCAGTCCCGTACGCCGGGGCCGAGCAGCGTATGGATGACGGCGACGATCATGATCCAGCCCAGCGCCACCGGAATGAGCAATTTCCATCCCAGGACCATGAACTGGTCGTAACGCAGTCGGGGCAGCGTCGCTCGCAGCCACATGAAGATGAACAGGAACAGCCATACCTTCGCGGTGAACCACAAAAGCGGCCACCACCCGGCGTTCGCCCCTTCCCAGAGGCTCAGCGGCCAGGGCGCCCGCCACCCGCCGAGGAAGAGGGTGGTGGCCAGCGCGGATACCGTGGTCATGTTGACGTACTCGGCCAACATGAACATCGCGAACTTCAGCGACGAGTACTCGGTGTGGAATCCGCCGACCAGCTCCCCCTCGGCTTCGGGCAGATCGAAAGGCGCACGGTTGGTCTCGCCGACCATCGAGGTCAGATACACCACGAACGAGGGAAGCAGCAGGAAGACGAACCAGGTGCGCTCCTGAGCCGCCACGATGCCCGACGTGGACATCGTGCCCGAGTAGATGAACACCGTCGCGAACGACAGCGCCATCGCGATCTCGTAGGAGACCACCTGCGCAGACGACCGCAGGCCGCCGAGCAGTGGATACACCGAGCCGGACGCCCAGCCTGCCAGCACGATTCCGTACACCCCGATGGACGTCACCGCCAGGATGTACAGCACCGCGACCGGCAGGTCGGTCAACTGCAAGGCGGTGCGATGACCGAGTATCGACACCTCACCGCCCAACGGGATCACCGCGAACGCCATGAAAGCCGGGATCACCGAGATGACCGGCGCGGCAAGATAGAGCCACTTGTCCACCCCGGCGGGTACGAGTCCCTCCTTCAGGGCGAGCTTGATCCCGTCGGCCAGCGACTGCAGCAACCCGTACGGACCGACCCGGTTGGGCCCGAACCTCATCTGCATGCGGCCGAGTAGCTTGCGCTCGATCAAGATTGCCGACAACACCGTCAGCACCAGGAACGCGAACACGCCGAGCGCCTTGGCCAGGATCAACCACCAGGGATCGTGTCCGAATAGGGCCGGGTCGGGATATGTCGTCGGGTGTGGATAGATCATTGCACCCCCCGCGCGATCGCCACCGGCTGGCCGACGGTCACCCCGAGGGTGGCGTGGACGGCGCTGCCCGCGGAGTTCAGCGGCAGCCACACCACCCCATCGACCATGTCGGTGATCTCGACGGGAAGCGTCACCGCGCCACGCTCGGTGCTGACGGTCACCGACTCACCGGCGGCGACGCCCACGTCGCCGGCCGTCGCGGCGGACAGTCGTGCCACAGCCGGGCGGGCTGTGCGCGCCAGGTGTGGCTCACCGTCCTGCAGTCGACCGGCATCGAGCAGCATTCGCCATCCGGCCAACACCACCTCACCCGGACGCGGGTGAGCCGGTTCGGGGGACATCTGCGGTGCCGCCACCCGCTGCCCGGACCACAGACCCAGACGGGCCCGATCGGCGTCGGCGGTTTCTGCAGTGGGAACTCCGAGGTCGACTCCGGCTTCGTCCGCGAGGAAGTTCAGCACCCGGGAGTCGGGTATCGCGGTGGTGTGCAGTGCCGGCTCGAAGCGACGCTGGCGGCCCTCCCAGTTGACGAACGAGCCGGCCTTCTCCACGGCCGGCGCGACGGGGAACACCACGTCGGCGCGCCGCGTGATGTCGCTTTCCCGTAGCTCCAGGCTGACGACGAACGGCGCGGACTCCACCGCGGCCAGCGCCGCCGCGGGATCGGGTAGGTCGGCGAGCTCGACACCGCCGATCAACAGTGCCTGAAGTTCGCCGGCGCGGGCGGCGGCCAGAATGGCTTCGGTGTCGCGCCCCACGGTGTCGGGCAGATGGTCGACGCCCCACGCCGCTGCTGTGGCGGCGCGGGCTCGTTCATCGGCCACGGGTCGCCCCCCTGGCAACAGGTTCGGCAGCGCGCCGGCTTCCAGTGCGCCGCGCTCCCCGGCGCGACGCGGGACCCAGGCCAGCCGCGCGCCGGTGGACGTAGCGAGCCGGCCGGCCGCCGACAGGGCGCCCGGCGATGTGGCGAGGCGTTCACCGACCAGGATCAGCGCTCCGGGCATCGAGAGCAGCTCGTGGCGCTCGAGCTCGGACAACGCGCCCGCCTCTTCGCCGGGACGTGCGCTGATCAACGTTCCGGCCAGCTTCTCGAGGCCCCTGGACGCGAACGGGGCGATGGACAGTACCCGGAGAGCGCTGCGACGCATGGCCTTCCGCAGCCGCAGGAACACGATCGGTGACTCCTCTTCCGGTTCGAACCCGGCGAGGAGCACGGCGGGGGCCTTCTCCACATCGGAGTAGGTGACCGTCATCGGCGCCCCGGCGACGTGGTGGGCCAGGAACTCGGCCTCCTCGTCGCTGTGCGGCCGCGCCCGGAAGTCGATGTCGTTGCTGTTCAGCACGATACGGCTGAATTTGGCGTAGGCGTAGGCGTCCTCGACGGTAGCTCTGCCGCCGACGAGGACGCCGGCTCGTCCCCGTGCCGACGTCAGACCGGCGGCAGCGACACCGAGCGCCTCGGACCAGGACGCGGCCCGCAGTTCGCCGCCGTCGCGCACCAGTGGAGTGGTGAGGCGATCGCCCACACCGGTGTAGGTGAACGCCCACCGGCCCTTGTCGCAGTTCCACTCCTCGTTGACCTCGGGGTCGTCGCCGGCCAGTCGGCGCAGCACCGCGCCGCGCCGGTGGTCGGTGCGCTGCGCACAGCCCGAGGAACAGTGTTCGCACACACTCGGACTGGACACCAGGTCGAACGGCCGGGCCCGGAACCGGTAGGCGGTTCCGGTCAGTGCGCCCACCGGGCAGATCTGCACGGTGTTGCCCGAGAAGTACGACTGGAACGGCTCTCCGGGTGCGATACCGACCTGTTGTTGCGCACCGCGCTCGAGCAGGTCGATGAAGCGGTCCCCGGCGATCTGGTCGGAGAAACGAGTGCATCGCGCGCACAGCACGCACCGCTCGCGGTCCAGCAACACCTGTGACGAGACCGCGATCGGCTTCGGGAACGTCCGTTTGACGTCCTCGAACCGGGTTTCCGCGCGGCCGTTGGACATCGCCTGGTTCTGCAGCGGGCACTCACCGCCCTTGTCGCACACCGGACAGTCCAGGGGGTGGTTGATCAACAGCAGCTCCATCACGCCCTGCTGCGCGCGGTCGGCGGCCTCGGACGTGAACTGGGTGCGCACCACCATGTCGGGGGCGACGGTGGTGGTGCACGACGCCAGCGGTTTTCGCTGCCCCTCCACGTCAACCAGACACTGACGGCAGGCGCCGACCGGCTCGAGCAGCGGATGGTCGCAGAACCTCGGGATCTGTACCCCCATGAGTTCGGCGGCCCGGATCACCAACGTGCCCTTGGGCACGCTGACCTCGGTGTCGTCGATCGTCAACGTCACCATCTCGACCGGCGGTGCGTCGTGGCTGTGTTCGGCGAGCGTCATACCCCGACCCCTTCCGGCGCGGACAGCATGGAGGCGTGCGGATCGAAGGGACAACCGCCGTCGAGATGGGTCTCGTACTCGGCGCGAAAATACTTCAGTGACGAGATGATCGGGCTGGCCGCACCGTCTCCGAGCGCGCAGAACGACTTGCCCAGGATGGCATCGGAGATGTCGAGGAGCTTGTCCAGGTCGGCTTCGGTGCCGGCGCCTTCCTCGAGGCGCTGGTAGATCTGTGCCAACCAGAAAGTGCCTTCGCGGCACGGGGTGCACTTGCCACAGGACTCGTGGGCGTAGAACTGTGTCCAGCGGCGCACCGCGCGCACCACGCACGTGGTCTCGTCGAAGATCTGCAGCGCCTTGGTGCCCAGCATCGACCCGGCGGCGGCCATCCCCTCGTAATCCAGTGGCACGTCGAGATGTTCGTCGGTCAGCAGCGGTGTCGACGACCCGCCGGGGGTCCAGAACTTCAGCTGGTGTCCGGCACGCACACCGCCGGCGTAGTCGAGCAGCTCGCGCAGCGTGATACCCAGTGGCGCCTCGTACTGCCCGGGATTGGTCACATGCCCCGACAGCGAATAGAGCGTGAAACCGGGTGATTTGTCCGAGCCCATCGACCGGAACCAGTCGACACCGTGCAGCAGAATGGGCGGCACGCTGGCGATGGATTCGACATTGTTGACCACCGTCGGACAGGCGTACAGGCCGGCCACCGCGGGAAACGGTGGCCGTAGGCGAGGTTGCCCGCGGCGCCCTTCGAGCGAGTCCAGGAGCGCGGTCTCCTCACCACAGATGTAGGCCCCCGCACCAGCGTGCACGATGAGTTCCAGGTCGAATCCCGAACCGTGGATATCGGTGCCCAGGTGACCGGCGGCATAGGCCTCGGCCACCGCCCCCTGCAGCCGTCGCAGCACCGGCACCACCTCGCCGCGCACATAGATGAACGCGTGGTGCGCCCGGATCGCGTACGCCGCGATGATGGCACCCTCGATGAGGAAGTGCGGGGTGGTCAACATCAGCGGAATGTCTTTGCAGGTGCCGGGTTCGGACTCATCGGCGTTGATCACCAGGTAGTGCGGCTTGGCGGCCGCGCCCTCGACCCCTTGGGGGATGAAGGACCACTTGGTGCCGGTGGGAAATCCTGCGCCGCCACGGCCGCGCAGGCCGGCGTCTTTGACGGTGGTGATGACGTCGTCGGGGCTCATCGCCATGGCGCGCTGCAGCGCCTGGTAGCCGCCGTGGCGCAGATAGGTCTGCAGTGACCACGGTTCGGGGTCATCCCAGAACCGGCTCAGCACGGGCGTCAGTGGGGTGTGTGCAGTCACTGCGCGTCGGCCGCCTTCGGATCGGTCTCGGGAGTGGCCGGTCGGGCGGGCACATCGGCCGACGGCGCCGGCGCGGGCTGATCCCGGACCGCATCGGCGGCTTCGGCTTGTTCACTTCCGGGGTCACCGGCCACGCTGTCGGTGGCCGGCGGTTCGGGCGGCGGTGCAGCCATCCCGCGTTCGTGAGCGCAGCGCAGGCCGGCCAGGGTGGCCGGGCCGGCGGGTGCCGCACGGTCCGGGCTCTCGGAGTGGGACACGCCCGCAAGAGTTCTCGCTGTTTCGCGGAACGTGCACAGTGCCGAACTGCGCGAGGGTACGGGCGGGTGACCCGAGCGCAGGGCGTCGACGAGGTCACGTGCGGACGACGGGGTCTGGTTGTCGAAGAACTCCCAGTTGACCATCACCACGGGCGCGTAGTCGCACGCCGCGTTGCACTCGACGTGCTCGAGGGTGACGACGCCGTCGTCGGTGGTCTCGCCGGGGCGGACGCCGAGGTGGTCGGTGAGCGTCTCCAGGATCGCGTCGCCACCCATGATGGCGCACAGCGTGTTGGTGCACACCCCGACCAGGTAGTCGCCGGTGGGGGTGCGCCGGTACATCGAGTAGAACGTCGCCACCGCAGTGACCTCGGCGTCGGTCAGCCCCAGTTCGGCGGCGCAGAAGGCGATTCCGGCCGGGGTCAGGCAACCGTCTTCGGCCTGCACCAGATGCAGCAGCGGCAGCAGGGCCGAGCGTGGATGCGGGTAGCGGTCGATCACGGTCGCTGCGTCTGCGCGTAGCCGAGTGGTCACCTCGTCCGGGTAGCGGGCCGGTCCGTGGATCGGCGGGCCGGGCTCGTCAGGCTGCTGGCCGAGTTCGAGAAAGATAGTCATGGTTGTCTGTTCTTCGCGCAAGCGCTCATCATGGTTGTCTGTTCTTCATCGTCGGCTCCTCGCCCGAGGGCTCGTCACGGCGCAAGCGCTCGTCACCTGTCCACGCCTCCCATCACCGGGTCGATCGACGCCACCGCCGAGATCGCGTCGGCCACGAGTCCGCCCTCGCACATCGCCGCCACCGCCTGGAGATTGGTGAACGAGGGATCCCGGTAGTGCACCCGGTACGGTCGGGTGCCGCCGTCGGAAACCATGTGCACACCGAGTTCGCCCCGCGGCGATTCCACCGCGACATAGACCTGGCCCGCCGGCACCCGTATTCCCTCGGTGACGATCTTGAAATGGTGGATCAGGCCCTCCATGGAGTGACCCATGATCTTGGCGATGTGCTCGGCGGAGTTGCCCAACCCGTCCGGGCCGAGTTTGAGGTCGGCGGGCCACGCGAGCTTCTTGTCGCTGATCATCACCGGTGCACCGCTGCTCTGTTCGAGGCGCTGGATGCATTGTTCGACGATGCGCAGCGACTCGCGCATCTCCTTGACCCGGATCAGGTACCGCCCGTAGGCGTCACAGCGGTCATCGGTGATGACATCGAAATCGTATGTCTCGTAACCACAATAGGGTTGGGACTTACGCAGGTCATGGGGTAGGCCGGTGGAGCGCAACACCGGCCCGGTCACCCCCAGCGCCATGCAGCCGGTCAGGTCGAGGTAGCCGACCCCCTGGGTGCGGGCCTTCCAGATGTAGTTCTCGTTGAGCAGGTCCTCGAGATCGCGCAGGCGCCTGGGCAGCAGGTCCATCAGTTCGTGCAGCTGCGGCAGCGCCTCGACCGGAAGGTCGACCGCCACCCCACCGGGACGGATGTAGGCGTGGTTCATCCGCAGCCCGGTGATCGTCTCGAAGATGGCCAGGACGAGCTCGCGCTCGCGGAACCCGAGAAACATCGCGGTCATGGCGCCCAGCTCCATGCCGCCGGTAGCCAGTGCCACCAGGTGGCTGGAGATCCGGTTCAGCTCCATCATCATCACGCGGATCACCGAGGCGCGCTCCGGGATCGCGTCGGTGATGCCGAGCAGCGCCTCCACCCCCAAACAGTAGGCGGTCTCGTTGAAAAACGGTGACAGATAGTCCATTCGGGTCACGAACGTCACGCCCTGGGTCCAGGTGCGGTACTCCAGGTTCTTCTCGATCCCGGTGTGCAGATACCCGATCCCGCATCGGGCCTCGACAATCGTCTCGCCCTCGATCTCCAGGATCAGGCGCAGCACGCCATGTGTCGACGGATGCTGGGGACCCATGTTGACGACCAGACGCTCGCCCGCGTGATCCCCGGCGTTCTGCCTCGCCGCGGTGACGACCTGATCCCAATCTTGACCGCCGACGACGACCACCCGTTCGGGTGGATTCTTCGATGTGGTCATCAGTTGTAAGCCCTCCGCTCGTCGGGCGGGGGAATCTCGGCTCCGTGGTACTCCACCGGAATGCCGCCCAGCGGGTAGTCCTTGCGTTGCGGGTGCCCTACCCAGTCGTCGGGCATCTCGATGCGCGTCAACGAGGGATGGCCGTCGAAGATGACGCCGAAGAAGTCATAGGTCTCGCGTTCGTGCCAGTCGGTGGTCGGATACACCCCGTAGAGCGACGGGATGTGCGGGTCGGAGTCGGGTGCCGCTACCTCGAGGCAGATCCGGCGGTTGTGCGTGATGGAGCGCAGCGGGTAGACGGCGTGCAGCTCACGTCCCTCGTCGTCGGGGTAGTGGACACCGCTGACACCCAGGCACAGCTCGAAGCGAAGGTCAGGATGGTCGCGAAGCTGCTGGGCCACCGTGACGAGGTGCTCGCGACGGATCTCCAGGGTCAGCTGGTCGCGGTGGACAACCACCCGCTCGACAACATCGGACAGGGGTACCGACGCCTCCAGCGCGGCGCCCAGCGTGTCGACGACGTCGTCGAAGTAGCCCCCGTAGGGACGCGGGGAGCCGCCCGGCAGGGCCACGGGACGCACCAGACGTCCATAGCCCGACGTGTCGCCGCTTCCTCGGGCCCCGAACATGCCGCGGCGGACCCCGATGACCTCCGAGCGGTTTTCGCCGCTGTCCTCGCCGCTCACCTGAGCAGCCCCTTCAGCTCGATGGTCGGCGGTATCGCGAGCGCGGCCTGCTCGGCTTCGCGGATCGCCTCCTCGCGATTGACGCCCAGCGGCATCTGCTGGATCTTGTCGTGGAGTTTCAGAATGGCGTGCAGCAACATCTCCGGCCGCGGTGGGCACCCGGGCAGATAGATGTCGACCGGAACCACATGGTCGACGCCCTGGACCACCGCGTAGTTGTTGAACATCCCGCCCGAGGATGCGCAGACACCCATGGCCAGCACCCATTTGGGTTCGGCCATCTGGTCGTAGATCTGGCGCAGCACCGGCGCCATCTTCTGGCTGACCCGCCCGGCCACGATCATCAGATCGGCCTGCCTCGGCGTCGCCGAGAAGCGTTCCATGCCGAACCGGGAGATGTCGAAGCGCGGCCCGGCGGTGGCCATCATCTCGATTGCGCAGCAAGCCAGCCCGAACGTCGCCGGCCACAGCGACCCTTTGCGGACGTATCCGGCGACTTTTTCCACGGTCGACAACAGGATGCCGCCGGGCAGTTGTTCCTCTAGTCCCATACCAGCCCTCCGCGCCGCCACTCGTAGGCGTACGCCACCGAGACGTTGAACAGAAAAAGGCCCACCGCGACGACGCCGAAGGCGCCCAGGTCGTCGAACGCCACCGCCCACGGGTAGAGGAACACGATCTCGATGTCGAAGATGATGAACAACATCGCGGTCAGGTAGTACTTGATCGGCATCTTCTGCTGGGTCGCTCCGCCGGCTCCGCTCCGTAGTTGCCCGGCCGCCGCAGGCGAGGACGTCGCCATCGGCTCGATGCCGCACTCGTAAGCCTCGAGCTTCGCGCGGTTGTACCGCCTGGGTCCGATGAGCAGGGCGATGCCCACCGACCCCACGGCGAAGACAGCGGCTATCGCACCAAGCACCAGGATCGGCGTGTACAGGCTCATACTGCGCAGGCGCTCCTCAGGGGCTGTCGATGTGAGCTAGCCCACAGCGTAGCCCTGTTTCGGATGCCTGCCACTCATTTTGGTTAGTATCGCTACTGGCGCCCTTCGGCGATGCCCCCTTGCCTCGAATAGGAAAGTGGGCCAGTCGGTTTCATGTTCGGCGCGCGGGCGGGTCAAGAGTTCAGCGCGGCTGGGCCGCTGTTCCACGCGCGGCTGGGCCGCGGTTGCGCGCGGGCTAGGCCGCGGTCCGCAGAAGCGCTGCCACCGCGTCGCCCAACCGGATCGGGTCGATGGGGTGCGGGACGGCTGCTTCGGCGCGCGACCACCGGGCCAGCCAGGCGTCGTCGGGCCGGCCGGTGAGCACCAGCACCGGCGGGCAGTCGGCAAGCTCGTCTTTGAGTTGCTTGGCGATGCCCATGCCGCCGACCGGGGTGGCCTCCCCGTCCAGGATGGCGAGATCGATGCCGCCGGCGTCCATCTGTCGGACCACCATCGGGCCGGTGGCGACATCGAGATACGTCAGCTCGGGCAGTTCCGGGTGGATGCGTTTGCCGAGTGCGAGGCGAACCTGCTCCCGGATCCGCGGGTTGTCGCTGTAGACCAGAATCCGCAGCGGCGGCCCGGAGGGCCCGCGGGACGGCACTGCCATGCGCGTGATGTTAGCCGTGGGTGAGCACGACGTCTGCCGAAACGGCTGCCCGATCGCTGAGCGTGTCCGGAAGGTGTTCTCAGGACGAATCCCGTACCAGCGGCGCGAGCTCGGCCGGATCGAAATACTCGTCGATGCGGCTGATCAGGCCGTCGGCGTCGATCTTGATGACGATGCACACCCGCATTGCGAGGACGCCGCCGCGGTGGGTGGTGGCGTGCAGGATGTGCTGCTGGACGAAGCCGCCGGGGAACAGTTGGCGGTCGAGGATCTGGTAGCGCCGCTCGACGGTGCTGTCGATGAACCAGCTGATGATCCGCAGCGAGCGGTCGCGGTCGTTGTCCCGACGGTCACCGCTCTTCCACACCCTGACATCGGTACCGAACAGCTGCGCCACCGCAGCGACGTCGCTGCCTTCGATGGCGCCGAACAGCTGCTCGGCGAGGTGCAGGGCGGCGCGTTCACCGGTGGCTGACATGACGCTTGACCTCAACTCCCGTTCAGGTTGAACACTGGCAGGCATGGATGAGAGCCCCACACTGTCGCGATTCGACGAGTTCTACAAGCACCGAACCCCACCGTGGGTGATCGGCGAGCCGCAACCCGCCGTCGTCGCCCTCGCCGCCGCCGGGCACATCGCCGGGCGTGTGCTCGACATCGGATGCGGAACCGGCGAGCACACCATCCTGCTGGCCGGCGCGGGACATGACGTCGTCGGCTTCGACGGCGCGCCCACAGCGGTGGATCAAGCCAGACGCAACGCGGCAGCCAAGGGCGTGACAGCGCGGTTCGAAGTGGCCGACGCGTTGAACCTCGACGCCGAATCCACCTATGACACCGTCATCGATTCGGCGTTGTTCCATGTGTTCGACGATGCCGACCGAGCCCGCTACGTCACGAGCCTGCGCGCGGTGACCCGACCGGGGTCGGTCGTGCACCTTCTGGCACTGTCCGACGCCGGGCGCGGGTTCGGTCCCCAGGTCGCAGAGTCGACGATCCGCGACGCCTTCCGTGACGGCTGGGTGGTCGAGGAACTCGGCGCCACCAGCTACCGCGGCGTCGTGACCGACCTCCACGCCGACCTGCTGGATCTGCCCGTCGGCAGCAAGGTCGACGAACCGGCATGGTTGGCACGCATCCGACGCCTGTGATCGCGTCAGTCCGCCTCGGCGTAACCGGGGTGATCGAAGGACAGGCGGTGGCGGACCAGCAGCTGCAGAACGTCGACGACCTCGTCGCCCCGGTCGTCCATCCGCCCCGCCCGGATCGCATCCGCCAGCGCCGCCTCGTCGGTGAAGCCCAGTTCTGCCAGCGCATCACGCACCGGCCCGGCGTTCTCGTCGCTCAGCTCCCGCTGCACGGTGCGCAGGACGTTCACCGCCACCCGGACGTGGAAGCCCACCGACCCCGAGCAGGCGTCGCGCACCTCGGCGTCGAGAAAGTCCGCGACGGCGGAGACCAGCTCCGCGGCGGTGGGCCGTCCTGACAGTGACGCGCTCATCGCGGACCCCCGCCGGTCAACAGGTCGAGCAGGTCCCATTCGGTTTCGCTGACCCGACGGCCGATGGCGGCAAGCTCCACCGATTTCGTCTGTCCGGACAGGTGCCGCTCGGCCTGGTAGCGGCAGATCACGCCCCAGCGCAACGTGGCCACTGTCAGCCACCACCGGAACGCGTCCCGGTCCACCGCGATGCCCGCGGCTTCTTCGTAGGACACCAGGAACGCCTCGACGCCGCCGAGCCCGCCGGCGCCGAGGGCAGAGGGTGCACCGAAGCGCCACGCCCGCACACAGAACCAGGCCAGATCTTCGTACACCTCGCCGAGGTGCGTCAGCTCCCAATCCAGCACCGCCGCAAGACCCGAGTCGTCGACGATGAGATTGCCCATCCGGAAGTCTCCGTGCACCAACCTCGTCGGCGAGGGGGCGGGCCGGCCCGTCTCGAGCTGTCGGAACGTCCATTCGAACGTCGCGGTCGTATCGCCCATCTCGTCGAGTCGTTGACGCCAGTCGGCGAGTTCATCGACACGGCTCAGCCCGACGCCGTCGAAGTCGCTGCGGTGAACGGCGGCCAGCGCCTCGGCGCACTGCCGCAGCAGTCGTGCGCGGCCCTCCTCGTCGAGGCCGCGGTAGATGCGGCGCACGATCGTCTCCCCGGCGACGGCTGCACAAATCAGATACGGGTTGCCCAGCGCGGCAGCAGAATTGTCGGCGGCCACGATGCGCGGAACCGGTGCGCCGGCTGCGGCGGCGCGCTGCTGGACCGCTGCTTCCAGTTCCATCGAGGCGTGCACGTCGTCGGGAGGGCCGGTCTGCAGGATGAGTGCTGGGGCGTCGGCGGAACTGGTCGAGAACGCCCACGTCGTTCGGCTGGCGCCACCGGTGAGCCGCTGCAGATCTCTGACCTCGACCTCGCCGAGCACAGGCGTGAGGACCCGCTCCAGACCTCGGGCCAGCTCGTCACTCACCTGGCTCCTCGACCGAACCCGAAGAGCCGCTGCGCCACCCGGCGAATCTGGATCTCCTCGGCGCCCTCGGTGATCCGATATCGGCGGTGGTGGCGATAGATGTGCTCGAACGGTTCGTGACGGCTGTAACCCACCCCGCCGAACACCTGCATGGCTCGGTCGGCGGCTTCACACACGAGGCGGTTGGCCCGGTAGTTCGCCATCGACACCTTGTCGGACACCTCCATGTGGTGGTTCCCGTCGAGGTGGCTGGCGGCGTAGTAGACGAGCAACCGCACCATCTGCGCCTCGGTCTGCAGTTCGACCAGCGGCCACTGCACGGCTTGGTTGACCGCCAGCGGTTTGCCGAAGACCGAGCGTTCACCGGCGTAGGCGACGGCACGGTCGATGCAGTACTGGGCCGCCCCCAGGCTGCTGGCAGCCTGCCGGATCCTGTTCTCGTGCAGAAACGTCTGACCGACCTCGAGGCCGCGGTCGAGTTCGCCGAGAACCGCGTCGGCGGGGACGCGGACGTTGTCGAGTTCGACCTCTCCGTGGTCGGTGGGCATGTTGAACGTCCACCAGTAGTAGGGCACCGAGAAGCCCGGGGCGTCGGTCGGTACCAGGAAGGCGGTGATGCCCCGGGCTTGGCCGGGCTCGCCCGAGGTGCGTGCGAACACCAGATCATGGGTGGCGCGGTGGACGCCGGTGTTGAACCGCTTGGTGCCGTTGATGATCCACTCGTCGCCATCGCGCTCGGCGCGGGTCTCCAGCCAGGTGGCATCCGAGCCGTGGTTCGGCTCGGTCAGTCCGAATGCCATCGAACGCTCACCGGTGATCAGCGCTTCGGTCCACTCCTTCCTCTGCGCGTCCGTACCGAACCGGTCCATCATGATGACCTGGGGAAAGTTGCCGACGATCGAGGACTCGTCCTGCAGGTCGTTGTGCAGCCCGAGGCCCTTGTGGGCCAGATGCTCGCGGATGACCGCCATGTCGATGTTGCTGCCGTCGCGCCCACCGAATTGCGACGGGAGCCCGTAGCGCAGCCAGCCGGCAGCATCGGCGCGGCGGCGCATCTCGCCGAGCAACTCCTCCCACTCCCGCCGGGGAACCCCGCCGTTGTCCCAATCGGTGCGGGCGTGCTCTCTTCGGTGGTCGAAGTACTGGATGTGTTCGCGTTCCAGCGGTTTGATCTCCACCTCGATGAACTCGTCCATGTCGGCGAGAACGCCGGGGAGATGGTCGGGAAGGCTGAAATCCACGTTGACTCCTCAATGCCCTTGCAGTTCAACACCCGTACAGTGTTTTCTTCCAGATGCGCGACAGCGTCGCGATGGCGTTCTCGTCGTCGATGTTCAGCCCCAGTTCCGAGTTGCCGGCGACCACGGTGGTGAAGTTCTCGAACAGCAGGGCGATCGCCGCGGCGGTCCACTCGGGATTCAGCTCCCCACCGTAGCCCTGCTCTTGGGCGCGCCGCACCGAAGCCGCGATGATGTCCATTCCGAAACGGCGGAACTCGTTCTGCACCTCGGCGAAACGTGACTGCGTGGCCGCGAGCTGCGCGACGGCGATCATGATGCCGATGTTCTGGGTGAACATCGTCCAGTATCCCGACACCACCGTGGTGAAGAACGCGTCGTCGTCGGCTGAGGTGGGCAACGCGAGGCGCAACCCCGACGGTGTGACGACGTCATGCAGGAACGACTCGGCCAGCGCGGCGAGCAGATCCTCCTTGTCGGTGAAGTACCGGTAGAACACCGCCGGCGATTTGCCGGCCGCCGAGGTGATGTCGCTGAGAGTGGTCCCGTGGAAACCGCGCTCGGCGAACAGTGTGCGGGCCGCCTGCGCGATCGCCTCCCGGGTCTGGCGCCCCTTTGCGCTGAGGTTCCCCGGGTCGGGCACCGTGCTCAGTCCAGGATCCGGTCGCCGGCTCGCAGCAAGGCACTCGGCAGGTCGTGGCCGACCGCCCGCTGCGCTACCCGAGCGGCTGAGATCGCCGCGTCGAGATTCACATCGACGTGAACACCGCTGTCGCGCAACAGGTACACCAGGTCTTCGGTGGCGATGTTGCCGCTGGCCCCCGGGGCGAACGGGCATCCGCCGAGGCCGCCGACGGAGGCGTCGAGCCGTGTGACTCCGGCGCTGACGGCCGCGTACGCGCTGGCCAGCCCGGTGCCGCGGGTGTTGTGGAAGTGTGCACCCAGCGGGACATCGGCGATGCGCGGGCGCAGCCGATCGATCAGGTCGGCGACCCGGCGGGGGGTGGCTGTGCCGATGGTGTCGGCGATCGCGAGGCGGTCGGCGCCGGCGTCGACCGCCGCAGAGACGACGTCGAGCACCCGCTGAGGGGATGTCGGACCGTCGAAGGGACAGTCCCAGGCCGTGGCGATGATGACCTCGACGGCGACGTCGCTGTCGTGGGCGATCGCGACGATCTCAGGGATCTGCGCGGTCGCCTCCGCCGATGAGCGGCCGACGTTGGCGCGGCTGTGTCCGTCGGCCGCGGAGACGACGTACTCGATGGAGCGCAACCCGGCCGCGATCGCCCGCTTGGCCCCGTTGGGACTGGCCACCAGAGCAGAGAATTCGATGCCGGCGAACTGCGGCAGCTCAGCGGCGAGCTCGGCGGCATCCGCCAGCGCGGGCACCTTCGACGGGGAGACGAACGCCGTCGCCTCCATCTCCCGCACGCCGGTGGCCGCCACCGCGGCGAGCAGTTCCAGCTTGGCGGACAGCGGGATCGGCCGTTCGATCTGCAGGCCGTCCCGCAGGGAGACATCGCGGATGTCGACGTGGGCAGGTAACTCTGCGTGACTCACAGCACGCCCTCCGATCGCAGCTGGTGCAACGCGGCCTCGCTGTGGCCGAGCAGATCACCGAAGATCTCCTCGTTGTGCTGGCCGGGATGAGCCGATCCGGCTCGGCGGATCGTACCGGGCGTCTCGGTCAGCACCGGTATGACGCCGGGCCCCTTGACGTTTCGACCGATGCGTTCGTCCCAATGGTCGGCGATCATCCCGCGGGCCAGCAGTTGCGGATCTTCGACCACCTCAGCGACGGTGTTGATCGGTCCGGCGATCACGCCGGCCTCGGACAGCGTGGCGATGATGTCGCGAGGTTGTCGGCTGCCGGCCCAGGCGCCGATGATCTTGTCCAGTTCGTCCTGGTTGCGCCCGCGCGCGACATGATCGGCGAACCGCTCGTCGGTGGCGAGCTCGGGTTGTCCCATCGCCTGGCACAGGCGGCGGAAGACGGTGTCCTGGTTGGCGGCGATCACCACCCAGCTGCCGTCCGCGGTGGGGTAGATGTTCGACGGCGCGATACCTTCCAGCCGCGTGCCGGACGGTCCCCGCACGACGCCGCCGACGTCGTAGTCGGGGATGGTCGATTCCTGCACAGCCAGACATGCTTCGGTCAGCGCCGCGTCGACCACCTGCCCGTCACCGGTCACCGTGCGCCGGTACAACGCCGCCAAAGCGCCCTGCGTGGCGAACATTCCGGCGAGGCTGTCACCGAGGGACAGTGCCAGCCGTGGCGGCGGCCCGCCGGGGAAGCCGTTCATGTGGCGCAAGCCGCTGGCCGCTTCGGCGACCGAGGCGTAGCCGGCCTTGTGCGCGTCGGGTCCGGTCTGGCCGTATCCGGACACCCGGACCAGGATGATGCCGCGGTTGCGTTCGCGCAGCACGTCGTAGCCCAGGCCCCATTTCTCCAGCGTGCCCGGCCGGAAGTTCTCCACGATGATGTCGGATTTCTCGACCAGTTCGAGGAACAGGTCCCGGCCGCGGGGCACCCGCAGGTCGAGCGTGACCGCCTTCTTGTTGCGCGCGTGCACGGTCCAGAAGAAATGATGCCCGTCCAGTTCGGCCTGACCCCAGGTGCGCAACGGATCCGGCGCCCCTGGCGGCTCGATCTTGATGACCTCGGCGCCCATGTCGCCGAGCAGGCGGCCGGCGAACGGTCCGGAGATCAGGGTGCCGACCTCGAGGACCCGGATCCCGTCGAGCGGGCCTGCCGGCGATGACACCGTGCTCACTGCGGCCTCGCGAACTGATGCCGCACAAGCCAGTCGGTGACGATCCCGACCGCCTCGCGCAGTTTGTCACGCTGGTCGGCGCCGGCGTAATAGTGGTTGGCGCCGGGGATCTCGAACATCTCCTTGTCGGCGTGGCCGATCGCCTCGAAGATCCGGCGGGTATGGCTGGGTGTGCAGGCATCGTCGGCGAGGTTGCCGATCACCAGCGCCGGAACCGAGATGTCGGGGCCGCACTTGACGGCGTCGCCGTGGGCGTCGTCGTAGCTCCACTGCGAGAGCCAACTACGCAGCGTGCAGAATCTGGCGAGGCCGACCGGACTCATGTTCACCACTCGAGGATCGCCCAGATAGCAGGTCCCCGGTGTGCGTTCGTTGGGATCTACCAGCGGATCCAGCCAGCGCGGATCGGCCATCGTGCCGTGCACGACGAACGCGAACTCGTCCTGCGGGCGACCGGCCGCTCGCAGCTCGGCCAGTTTGTCCTTCACCCACCCGGTGATCCGCCGGTTGCGTGCGATCTGGGCGGAGCGGTAGCGCTCCAGGAACTCCGCCGTGTAGGGCGGCTGATTGGGGTTGGCCGGGTCGTACAGGTCCAGCTCCGGGTCGCGTCTGGTGGGATCGGACTCGTCGAGGATAGACGCATCCAACCACTCGGTCATGGTTCCGTGTCTGCTGATGTGCGCGGCGAGCAGCATGATCCCGTCGGCGGGGATCAGACCGAGTTGAGTCAGGTCGGGGCCGTCGCCCGACGGGCTGGCCGTCACGGTGGGCCGCTGCGCCTGCTGCTGGTAGAACGCGGACAGCGAGCCGCCGCCGCTCCACCCCGCCAGAACGACCTTGGTGTAGCCCAGGCGTTCCTTGGCGTCTCTGATGCATTCGCCCAGGTCTTCGACCACCTTCTCCATCAGCAACGCGGAGTCGGTGCCCCGGAACCGGCTGTTGCAGTAGATGACGTGGTGCCCGGCGCGGGCGAGCGCGTTGATCATGGGCAGGTAGGCACCGCCTCCGATCGGGTGCATGAACACCAGCACGGTGTCCGACACGCGGTTCCGGGGCTTGAGCAGATAGCTCTCCAGCACCACCAGCTCGGCGATGCCGCCGTAGACGTCGCGTACCGCTGAGTTGTTTTGATAGGCAACCAGATACGGGATCCGGTCGTAATCGTGTTTGGCCGGAGCGGCACGCTCGGTGGTGGTGTTCATGCGTGCTGCCCCAGGTCGTTGGCCAGGATCTCCGCCGACGGGATCAGGCGGCGACGGGTGTCGATGGCGATCACCTGCCAATCCACGGAGTTGAACTCGTCGAACTTGCGGCGGGCCCGTTCCCGCGCCTTCTCCGGGGCGCCGTGGTGGACGCCCTGCGGGGCGTGGGAGACCAGTCCCGGTGGCATCGGGATGCCGTAGAGCGAGCCGCCGTGGAAGAACGCGATCTCGTCGAAATCCACGTTGCGGTGATACCACGGTGTGCGCTCGGTGCCGGGCACACCTTCGGCGGGTTTGGGCAGAAAGTTCATCACGTACACCCCGGTGGCCTGCATGAACAGATGCACCGTCGGCGGCAGGTGCACGCTGTCGGAGGTCACGACGTTGTAGTCGTCGATGTTGAACGTGAACGCGAAGTTGTCGCCCCGCCATCCTTCGACGTCGAGGGGATGGTGCTGGTAGTACAGCGTCGTCGTGTCCACGCCGTCGACGGGGGAGTGCCGCAGGCGGACTTCGTACTCGCCGTCGACGTGCGGTCCGTCCCCGTCCTCGCAGGGTCGCGGCTCGGGTAGGACCGCCTGAGACGGGTCGAACGGGAAGTGGCGTCCGAGGTGTCCGGGGGGCGGCACCCGGAACTCGTCAGTCGCCTGGATCATCAGCCACGTCGAGGGTTCGGCGGGAACGTGACGCCAAGTGCATGCCTTGGGCAGGTAGATCCAGTCACCCTTGCGGTAGTCCAGCGGGCCGAACTCCGTCTCGAGGCGGCCGGTGCCCTCGTGGACGAAAGTCAGCAGGTCGCCGTCGATGTGACGGACGAAGAACGGCATCGCTTCGGAGCGCCGCGACAGCAGCACCTGACAGTCGGCGTTGGAGAACATCAGCAGGGGGGCGCCGTGCGCGTCGGTGGAGTCGGAGGGCTTCAGTTCACTGGACAGCACGTCGAGTGGTCGCAGCGGCCCGACGGTGCGGTACGCGGTCGGATCGTGGCGGCGGTACAGATTGGCGGTGCGTCCGGTGAAGCCGCCGCGGCCGAGTTCGTCGTCCTTGAGACCGTCGAGGTCGGCGTGCAGGCGCCGGGGTGTCTTCCCCTTGCGCAGGTGAACGAACGATTCCATGACCCTCCTCGGCGAAAGTAAAATTGAAATTACTTTTATTTCTGCTACGGGTCAACGGGTGTGCGGCACCGTCAGTCCACGAGGTCGACGCGGACGGTGAGGTGGTTGGTGCCGAAGGTGCGCACCCCGATGCTGTTGAACTGCGGCAACTCACGCAGGCGCGCTTCGGTGTCGTCGTCGGGCAGCAAGTGTGCCGTGCCGCGGTGCCAGCGCCCGTTGATCCGCACCCGCACCCTGGGGTCGGCCATGATGTTGCGGACGTAATGCGATTTCTCGCCGAATTCGGAGACGAACCAGAAGGAATCGTCGACGCGCCGTCCGCCGATCGGAGTCCTGCTCGGCTCACCGGATTTGCGCCCCGTCGTCTCGAGCAGTGTCTGGAACGGCATTCGCCTCATCACCCGATTGGCGACGTTCTTCTGGAAGAACCGGGTGATGCGGTCCCGGGCGGTATCGGCCACGGTAGGCCTCCTTCCTGGTCGGGTCGGCTGGCGTTCAGACCATGGCGGTACGTGCAATCGGCACACCCAGCGCCAACGCCCCGGCAAGCTCTCGGCTGGTGTCGTAGTCGAAAACCACGTGCCCGGCGATCACGTCGACGTCGCGTTTGATGCGCTGCAACGGATTGTCCAGGAAATGAGCGCTCGCCCCGGACGCTCCGAGAAGATCGGCGATCACGGACCGTGATTCGTGCACCACGTGGGCCGCCGCGAGCCTGGCCTCGCCACGCACCGCACGTGCGACCGGCTCGCCCGCGTCGACGAGCTCGTCGATACGCGCGACGGTGTCGGTGACGAGCGCGCGCAACGCGCGCAGCTTCACCTGCGCCAGCCCGAGGTGGGCGGCGGCGATCGGCTTGTCTTTCTGCATGACGCCCTCATAAGCCAGGAACCGTTCGGCGAGGCGTTCGGCATAGATCTCGGCGGCGCGCTCGGCGCTGCCCAGTGCGGGCATCGCGGCGAGCAGGGCCAGCGCCGGCACCATCGGCCAGCGGTAGGTCGGGCAGTCGTGTACCGCGGCCCCGGGGGCCGCGCCGGAATAGATGTCGGCCACCGAGACGATGCGGTGCTCGGGGACGAAGGCGTCGTCGATCACGACGTCGTTGGAGCCCGTCGCGCGCATGCCGTCGGTATGCCAGACATCCATGATCTGCGCGTCGGCCATCGGCAGGAGCGCCAGGACGGGGCGGACGCCGTCGGCGTGCTCGCGCAGCACGCCCACCATGATCCAGTTGCCGTCCATCACACCCGTCGCCCACGACCACCGCCCCGTCAACCGGATGCCGCCCTCGCACGCGGCACCGCGACCGGTCGGGGCCAGCGGGGCGGGTGCGAAGAACGGCCGGGTCGCGAAGGCCTCCGCCTGCGCCTGCTCGCTGAACAGGGCCAGCATCCAGTTGTGCAGGCCATAGAACCCGATCGTCCATGCGCTCGAGGCGCACCCGTGTGCCATCTGGCGGACAGGTTCCAGGATCTCCCGAAACGGCGCCTGGGCGCCCCCGTAGCGCGCGGGAGCCAAGAGCTCGACGAAGGCGGTGACAGCGGGGTCGGACACCGTGTCGGGCGGTAGTCGCCGAAGCCGCTCGCCCTCAGCGGCCCGTTCGGCCAGGCGGGTGACGAAATCCGGGGTGATGGGAGCGCACGTGAGCGACGCGAACATGCGCAAAACGTACCATACTGTTTGGTATGGAGAGCTTCATGGCGTGAGCATCAGGTCCAGAAAACGCTGCCGTTGGTCGGCGAGCCGTTCGTCGGGCGGCGCATCGAAGATATGCAGAAACCCGATCCCGGCCGCGAACGTCGCGTTGGCCCGCAGGTCAGCGTCCGCGGCGGAGAAGCCGGCGTCGGCAAAGGCTTGCCGCACCGCTGCCAGTACCCGCTGGTCAGCGGCATGGACGCTGTCGGCGGCCGCCCGGTCGGTCCGGGCCCATTCGCGCATGGCCCGTTCGAGGTTCCACTGCCGCAGCCCGGTCAGCGAGGCCATCATCCTGCTCAACCGCTCGCGGGGGGCCAGATTGGCCAGCGCGCCGAAATCGCTGCGATCCCGATCGCGAAGCTCGGCCCACGCGCGCACGACCGCGGTGCGATAACCGGCCATGTCTTTGAAATGCCAATAAAAGCTGCCCTTCGTGACGCCCAATCGGGCGCACAACCGATCGATCTTGAGCGCCTCGAGACCGTCCTCGGCCAGAATGGAGAAGCCCGCCTGAATCCAGTCGTCGACGGACAATCTGCCGGAGCTAGGGGAGCTGCTCGCCATCAGCGGAGCCTACTGAACTCGCGAGGGCCGAACTGTGGTCACCGTTTCGTCAGCCCGCCGCGTGGCAGCCTTTCGACCGGTCCATTTGCCCGGTCGTCAAATTAGCTTCATGCATCGGAATTGCAGCGTTGGGCGTGGCCGGGCTTTATCCCGCCCAATTCTCATGTTTTACTGCAATCGCGACAACTGAAGATTCTCGACCCCTCCGCACGCTATTCGGCAGATTCGGAGTGGTCAGACGGCGCGGTGAACCCATTGCTGTACCGTCGGCGACCAGGTCGGGATCCCAGGACAACCCGCTCCAGGCGGTACCGGAAGATGGATGGATTGACGGTATGAGACTTCTTGACAGGATTGCTGGGCGCTGGGCGCGCCGGCTCGGTGTGGCGGCCATGGCCGCGGCCCTGCTGCCCGGCTTGGTCGGCGTGGTCGGCGGTTCGGCCACCGCCGGGGCGTTCTCCCGGCCGGGACTGCCGGTGGAGTACCTGATGGTGCCGTCGCCCTCGATGGGGCGCGACATCAAGGTGCAGTTCCAGAGCGGCGGCCCGAACTCGCCCGCGCTCTACCTGCTCGACGGCCTCCGCGCGCAGGACGACTTCAACGGTTGGGACATCAACACCCAGGCGTTCGAGTGGTACCTCGACTCCGGAATCTCGGTCGTGATGCCGGTGGGCGGGCAGTCCAGCTTCTACTCGAACTGGTACAAGCCGGCCTGCGGCAACAACGGCTGCCTGACCTACAACTGGGAGACGTTCCTGACCCAGGAGCTGCCTGGTTGGCTGCAGGCCAACCGTGAGGTGAAGCCCACCGGCAGCGCGGCGGTCGGTCTGTCGATGGCCGGTGGCTCGGCTCTCGTGCTCGCCGCTCATCACCCGGCTCAGTTCACGTACGCCGGCTCGATGTCGGGTTTCCTGAACCCGTCCGAGGGCTGGTGGCCCTTCCTGATCAACATCTCGATGGGTGACGCCGGCGGCTACAAGGCCGACGACATGTGGGGTCCTGCCGAGACAGACCCGGCCTGGCAGTACAACGACCCGATGGTGCAGATCCCGCGGCTGGTCGCCAACAACTCCCGGATCTGGGTGTACTGCGGCAACGGCCAGCCCAACGAGCTCGGCGGCGGCGACCTGCCTGCCACGTTCCTCGAGGGACTGACGATCCGCACGAACGAGACCTTCCGCGACAACTACATCGCGGCAGGCGGCAACAACGGCGTGTTCAACTTCCCGAACAGTGGCACCCACAACTGGGCGTACTGGGGAGCGGAGCTGCAGGCCATGAAGCCGGACCTGCAGGCTCATCTGCTCTGATCCCAGCGACGAACAGAAGCCCCCGGCCCCACCGCCGGGGGCTTCTTTCGTGCGGGGCTACTGTGGCCGTCATGGCGGAATTCAATGCGATGGTGGCCCATGAGGATGCCGAGGGCGGCATTGTGCTGCGCGCGGAGGTGCTCGACGAATCCTTCCTGCCCGACGGTGACGTCGAGATCGCGGTGGAGTACTCGTCGGTCAACTACAAGGACGCCCTGGCCGTCACGCCCAAGGGCGGAGTGGCACGGTCGTATCCGCTGATCCCCGGCATCGACCTGGCGGGAACCGTGAGCGCGAGTTCCTCCCCGGACTTCGCGGTGGGGGACCGGATCGTCGCTCACGGCTACGACATCGGCACCGCCCGGCACGGCGGCTACGCCGAGAAGGCCCGGCTGCCCGCCGATCACGTGGTGCGCCTCGATGCGCTGACCACCGCGGAGGCCGCCGCCATCGGTACCGCCGGATTCACTGCTGCGATGAGCGTCAACGCGCTGCGCACCGGGGGTGTCTCACCGACTGACGGTCCGGTGCTGGTCACCGGCGCCACCGGTGGGGTGGGCAGCGTGAGCGTGGACCTGTTGGCCGGGCTCGGCTACGAGGTGGTGGCCTCGACCGGCAAGACCGGCGCCCACGACTGGCTGATGGAACTGGGCGCCACTGAGGTGATCGGGAGGCTGCCCGAGGAGGGGGAGAAGGTCCGCCCGCTGGGCAAGTCCCGATGGGCCGGGGTGGTGGACAGCGTCGGCGGTGACACCCTGGCTCACGCGCTGAGCACGCTCAATTACGGCGGCGTAGCGGCGATCTCGGGCCTGGCGCGCTCGGCAGACCTGCCGACGACGGTCATGCCGTTCATCCTGCGCGGAGTGACGCTCGCCGGCATCGACTCGGTGCAGCTGCCGATGGCCGCGCGCAGGCAGATGTGGGGCCAGCTCGAGGGTGAGCTCAAGCCCCGCCATCTCGACCGGCTCACCACGGACATCTCGATCCGTGATCTGCCCGAGGTGCTCTCGACCTTCATCGGGGGCAGTGTCACCGGCCGTACCCGTGTCATCGTCAAGGGCGAATTGGGCTAGCGCGCAGGCTACTTCAGTTGCGCCGAGGTCAGGTTGAGCAGCCGGCGAGCGACCACCAGCTGCTGAATCTGCTGGGTGCCTTCGAAGATGTCGAGGATCTTCGAATCGCGGGCCCACTTCTCGAGCAGCGCCTGCTCGGAATAGCCTGTGGTGCCGGCCATCTCGACCGCCTTCAGGGTGATGTCACTGCCCACGCGCGCGGCCTTGGCCTTGCCCATGGAGGCTTCCTTCGAGTTCGGGATCTTGTTGTCGGCCTGCCACGCCGAACGCACCGTCAACAGGTAGCCGGCCTCCCAGTCGGCTTCCATCCGCAGGAACTCCGCCGCCGGTGCGCTCTGGGCATGGGCCGGCTTGTCGTAGGAGATTTCGATGCCGGCATCGGTGAGGATCTTGCGGAGCTCCTCCAGCGCGGCACGCGCTACGCCGACGGCCATCGCGGCGACGATCGGGCGGGTGTTGTCGAAGGTCTCCATGACGCCGGCGAAGCCCTTCTCGACATTGATGTCGGGGCTGCCCAGCAGGTTGTCCTTCGGGATGCGCACATTGTCGAACCGGATGGCCGCGGTGTCGGAAGCCTTGATGCCGAGCTTGTTCTCGAGTCGCTCAACGGTGACGCCGGGGTAGTCGCGGGGCACGATGAACGACTTGATCGCGGCGCGGCCCTTGGTCTTGTCCAGCGTCGCCCACACCACGATGTGGCTGGCCCGAGAACCTGCGGTGACATAGATCTTCTCACCGTTGATGACGTAGTCATCGCCGTCGAGGACAGCGGTGGTGCTCACCGCGGCCGAGTCCGAGCCGAAGCCCGGCTCGGTGATCGCCATCGCCGCCCACACGTCCTTGCCGAGCTTCTCCAGCTGTTCGGGGGTCGCCACCGATGAGATCGCCGCGTTGCCGAGCCCCTGGCGGGGCACCGACAGCAGCAACGCCACGTCCCCCCAACTCACTTCGAGCGCATTGAGCAACGCCGACATGTTGGCCCCGTTGATGTTCCCCTTCGGTCCGTCTGCATCGCGGAACGCATCGGTGCCGGCGAACGAGATGGTCTTGGCCTCGGAGATGCCTTCGAACAGGTCCGCCAGCGTGTCGAGCTCGACCGGGTAGGCGTGCTCTTTGAGGTCGTACTTGCGCGAGATCGGCCGCAGCATCTCCGCCGCGCCCTGGTGGCCTTTTTCGATGACCGCCTGCAGCTTTTTCGGCATCTCGAGATTGATTGCCATATCAGGTCTCCTTACGGACTGCCGGGGTGGAAGAACGCTGTCGTCGATGAACGCTGTTGTCGATGAACGCCGTCGTCACAGAACGAGGACGCCTTCGGCCACGCCGATGGCCCGCAGGTCGCGGTACCAGCGTTCGACCGGATGCTCCTTGGTGTAGCCGTGGCCACCGAGCAGCTGGACGCCGTCGAGGCCGATCTGCATGCCCTTGTCGGTACCGAGCTTCTTGGCCAGTGCCGCCACGCGGGCGAAAGACAGACCCTGTTCGGCGCGGGCGGCGCCGCGCCACGTGATGAGGCGCAGCCCGTCGAGTTCGATCGCGATGTTGGCGCACATGAATGCGACCGACTGGCGGTGCGCGATCGGCTCGCCGAAGGCTTCGCGCTCCTTGACGTAGGGGACGACGTAGTCGAGCACGGCGTGCGAGGTGCCGACGGCCAACGCCGCCCAGCCGAGCCGGGAGAGCGCGATCGCCTCCGAATAGATCCGCGCGGAGTCGTCGGCACTGGCGTCGTCCTCGCC
>MDTD01160568.1_pt1 | contig 36711 bp, 38 predicted proteins | sample 811221 | NCBI WGS metagenome assembly MDTD01 (sample SAMN05326646, study PRJNA326480) | marine metagenome | isolation source: seawater | place: Pacific Ocean: South West | collected 2011
AGAACCCACCGGCCCCACACCGCCCCCACACCCGGGGCGGGCACGGAAGATGCCCCGACGCCCACACACCCGCGCCCAAAACCGCGCCGCCTACATCACCACCGCCCGCGCACACAACGCCCTCCAAGCCGAACTCGACCGCGCCGCCGAAGAAACAGCCACCGAACAACGCCGCGCCCGCCGCAACGCCATCCCCCACAACCCCCGAGACCCCGAATGGCACGCCCGACAAGACGCTGTCGACGCCCTGCGACAATCACTCAACCGCCCATCCGGCTACGACCCCAATGAGCCACCACCGTTCTGACAGCGGCGTCCTCTCAGGCCACCTGGCCCTGCACCACCGGCAACCCGGGATCGCTGACAGCGTCCAGCGGGGACGGCTCGGCTCCGGCCGCGATCAGGTGCGCGGCGAAGGAGGCGATCATGGCGCCGTTGTCGGTGCACAACCGCGGGCGCGGAATGCGCAGCGTCATCCCGGCCGCCTCACAGCGCTCGGCGGCCAATTCCCGAAGCCGCGAGTTGGCCGCCACTCCCCCGGCGATCAGCAGCGTGGACACCCCCAACTCGCGCGCGGCGCGCACCGCCTTGAGGGTCAGCACGTCGGCCACCGCCTCTTGGAAACCCGCGGCGATGTCGGCCTGCGAAGCCTCGGGATGGCGCTCCACATAGCGCGCCACGGCGGTCTTCAGGCCGGAGAAACTGAAGGCGTGCGGGTCGTCGCGGGGCCCGGTCATCCCCCGCGGGAACACGATGGCGTCGCGGTCCCCGTCGCGGGCGAGCTCGTCGAGCACCCGGCCCCCGGGATAACCCAGCCCGAGCAGCCGCGCCACCTTGTCGTAGGCCTCCCCGGCAGCGTCGTCGACAGTCGACCCCAGCTCGACGATCGGCTCCCCCAGCGACCGGACGTGCAGCAGATTGGTGTGCCCGCCGGACACCAGCAACCCGACGGCTTCGGGCAGCGGGCCGTGGTCGAAGACGTCGGCCGCGAGGTGCCCACCCAGGTGATTCACGGCATAGAACGGCACCCCCCAGGCCGCCGCGTAGGCCTTGGCCGCGGCCACGCCGACCAACAGCGCTCCGGCCAGCCCCGGGCCGATCGTCGCCGCGACCACATCGGGGCGCGAGATCCCGGCCGCGGCCATGGCACGGCGCATCGTCGGGCCGAGTGCCTCCAGATGTGCACGCGAGGCAATCTCGGGCACCACCCCACCGAATCGGGCGTGCTCGTCGACGCTGGACGCCACCTCGTCGGCGAGCAGCGTGACCGAACCATCGCCGCCGAGCTCAGCGATCCCGACACCGGTCTCGTCGCAGGAACTTTCGATAGCCAGAATGATCATCGCCCATCCCGTTTCATCGTGTAGGCGTCCGCGCCGCTGACCCGGTAGTACCGCTTCCGCAGCCCCACCTGCTCGAAGCCCTCGCTCTCGTACAGCGCGATCGCCGCCGCGTTGTCGGTGCGGACCTCCAGGAAGATCGTGGCGTCGCCCGCGAAGTCGAACAGGCCGCGCAGCAGCTGCCGGCCGATCCCCTGCCCCTGATAGGCCGGATCGACGCCGATGGTGTGAACCTCGTACTCGAAGGGCTTCACCCGCCCCAGGCGCGCGATTCCCGCGTATCCCACCATCTTGTCATCGACGCGCGCCGCGACGTAGTGGTTGTGCTTGGCGGCGAGCTCGGCCAGGAATGCGCGCTCCGGCCAGGGGTCGTCGCCGTCGAACAACAGCGACTCGAGCTCGGCGCAGCGCGCGGCGTCACGCGGGGTCAGCGGGCCGTACACCACTCCGCTCATCGCGAAGCCGCCGGCGGTTTCGCGTCGGGCCTGCGCAGATACAGCGGTAGCAACGGCTGCGGCTCGACGCCCCAATCAGCCACGGCGGCAACCAGTCCGGCGGCGCTCGGATACACCGGTGCCAGTCTGGGCAGCTCGAACAACGCGGCATGCTCCGGCGAACCGGCCACCGCCCCGGCGCCTGCGGGCACATCGGCCGCAGCGTTGACGGCCGGGCCGTCGACACGCACACCGTCACGGTAGCGACCCCAATACACCTCCCGGCGGCGCGCATCGGTCACGACCAGCACGTCACCCGTGGTCCCCACCGCGATCGCATCCAGGCTGCACACCCCGCGCACCACGATCCCGAGCGCATGCCCGAACGCTGCGGCGGTCGCCATCCCGACGCGCAGTCCGGTGAACGGGCCGGGCCCGCAACCCACAACGACCGCGTCGAGACGATCCGCGGCCAGCTCAGCGTCGTCCAACGCGCCCACGATGTTGGGGGTCAACTGCTCGGCGTGCGCGCGCGCGTCGACCGTGACTCGCTCGGCGAGCACCTCATCACCCGACCCGTCACACCGCACGATCCCCGCGGTGACGGCCGGGGTGGCGGTGTCGATCGCCAGGACCAACCTGCTCACGGCCGACTCCAATTCCAGATCGCAGTGCGGGTTTCGGTGTCGGCGGCACGTTCCAGCCGGATGTCGAGGTGACTGTCGGACAGCCGTTCGGCGAGGCCTTCACCCCATTCGACGACGACCACCGCGTCGTCGAGGTCGGTGTCCAGGTCCAAGGAGTCCAGCTCCGCGAGCAGGTCGACCGACGTCTGGTCCAACAACCGGTACAGATCCACGTGCACCATCGCCGGCGCACCGGCGCGACGAGCGCGATGCACCCGCGCCAACACGAACGTCGGCGAGATCACCGGCCCCTCGACGTCCATCGCCTGCGCGATTCCCTTGGCCAGCACCGTTTTCCCGGCACCCAACGGTCCGGAAAGCACCACCACATCGCCGGCCCGCAGAGAGCGCCCCAACGAGGCGCCCAACGCGATCGTGTCCTCGGCGGTCGACAGCTCGGCCGTACCTCCCCGGTCAGCCATGCAGCCCCACCCGCTGCCGCATCCGACGGGTCAACGCCACCAGCTTGGACGGAGTCGCCCGCTCGACGAGCCGCACCAGGGCGTCGTCGATGACATCGGGGCGCTCGAGCTGCACGAGATGACCTGCGCCGCCGACGATCACGAGCTGAGACTTGGCCAGCTGGTCGGCCATGTCCTGCGAGTAGTCCATCGGGGTGAGCAGGTCACGGTCCCCGCACGCGACCAGCGTCGGCACCTTGCTCAGCGTCGTCAACCCCTCGGTCTCGTCGTGCACCTCCAGCGCATGCAGGAACTCCACCAGCGTCGCGATGGGGGTGTCGTGCATCATCCGCTCGGAGAAGGCATTCACGCTGCGGCTGATCCGGTGGTCACCGTAGGACGCCGCCCGCAGGATCGGCCCGATCACCGAGCGCGCCGCGCCGCGTCCCCGGTGCACGAGCGCCGGGGCGTACCTGGCTGTGAATCGGACCGCCTCCAACGCCGGGTTGTTCAGGATCTCACCCAACGGCGAACGCGCCACCCCCTCTGCGGCAGAGGCGATCAACGCCGCACCGACAATCCGCGTGGGATAACGCTGCGGATACTGCCGGGCATGGGACAGCACTGTCATGCCCCCCATCGAATGCCCGACCAGCACCACCGGGCCGCGGGGGGCCACCACCGCGAGCACGCTCTCGAGGTCTTGGCCCAACTGTTCGACGGTGTAGGTGTCCGGTGGCGCCTCCCCGGACTGGCCGTGCCCGCGTTGGTCGTAGAAAACCATGCGGACCTGCTCACCCCACTGCTCGCTGAGCCGGGCGCGCTGGAAGTGGAACGATCCCATCCGAAGGCAGAACCCGTGCGCGAAAACGACAGTGAGGCCGGCGTTCTCGGGACCGACCTCGCGCACCGCCAGCGGTACGCCGTCGGGCGTGGTGACCACCGAGCTGCGGTCGGCGTCGAGCAGCTCGAAATCCTCGTCCCGGAAAGGATCGTCGTCGCTGAACTTGCGCCGCAACGACTTCGCCACCGACAGACCCGCAGCGGTGCCCACTGCGGTCACCCCGGCCGCGCCGGCCAGCCACCCGGCCCGAGCGCTCACCGGGACCGACCTCCATGCGTGTACGCCCGCGCGATGCGCCGGCGGGGGCTGGTCACGACCTCGTAGCTGATGGTGCCGAGCAGGTCCGCCCACTCCTGTGCGGTCGGTTCCCCGTGGTCACCGGGCCCGAACAGGACGGCCTGGTCGCCCTCGGCGACGTCGACGACTCCGGGACCCAGGTCGACGACGAACTGGTCCATGCAGACCCGGCCCACATTGGGGTAGCGACGCCCGTTGATGCTCACCTGCATCCGATTGCTCAGCAACCGGAACACGCCGTCGGCGTAACCGGCGGGGATCAGCGCCAGTGTGGTGTCGCGCGTCGCCGTCCAGGTGTGCCCGTAGGACACGCTCTCGCCCGCGGTGACCGGACGCAGCATGGTCACCGGGCACGTCACCGTCATCGCCGGACGCAGCCCGAGATCGCCGCGCTCGGGAACGGGGCTGAGCCCGTAGGTCGCCAGGCCCGGGCGCACCATGTCGAAGGCCAGATCGGGACGCGTCATCGTGGCGGGCGAGTTGCTCAGGTGCACGACCTCGAACTGGAGCCCGTAGCCGCGGGCCAGCGCCGCGCGGGCGGCCAGCCGGCGGGCCTGCTCGTCGTTGAACGGATGTTCGGGGTCGTCGCCGTGCGCCAGGTGCGACATCAGCCCGCGTACCCGCACCGCGTCGTCGGCGCGGGCCCTGCGCAGCCCGTCGAGCACCGCCGGGTAGTCGCTCTCCCCGACGCCGTTGCGGTTGAGCCCGGTGTCGGTCTTGACGGTCACCGTGGCCTGACAGCCGGTGCGCGACACCGCGTCGAGCAGGTCGGCGAGCTGGCGGGGCGAGGAGACGGCGATCTGGATGCCGGCTTGCAGTGCCGGAGCGAAGTCGGTGCCGGGCGGGTGCAGCCAGGCCAGCACCGGTGCGGTGATGCCGGCCTGGCGCAGGTGCACCGCCTCGGCGACGGTCGCCACCCCCAACTCGGCGGCACCGGCGTCCAACGCCGCCCGGGCCACCTCGGTGGCACCGTGGCCGTAGCCGTCGGCCTTGACGACGGTCATCACCGCGGCTGACCCGGAACGTTCGCGCAGCACAGCGACGTTGTCGGCGATCGCGTCGAGGTCGATTGACGCGACGGGCAGGGCCCCGGACAGGTGCTGGGTCATGTTCGGCGTGGTGGTCACTGCCCCCGATTGTCCCAGGCGCGGCGTCAGTGGGCGAAATGCGCCTCGTCGGCGAAGCCGCCCACGTCGATGGCATCCAGCTTGTCGAGCACCTTGACCAGGTCGTCGCGCAGGGCGCGGGCCAGGTTCGCCGAGAAGCCCTCGCGGACCACGATGCGCAGCACCGCGATGTCGGTGGCGTCGTCGGGCATGGTGTAGGCCGGGACCTGCCAACCGAACCCGCGCAGCAGTGCCGAGATGTCGAACACGGTGTATTTGACGCCGTCGACCAGCTTGAACGCCACCACCGGGATGGCCGAGCCGTCGGAGATCACCTCGAAAACCGGCTTCCTGTCGGGTCCGGTCAGTCCGGCCAGTTCGTGGGCCAACCACTGCGCATTCTCGGACAGGCACCGCATCACCTGCAGGTAACCGTCGCGGCCGAGCCGCAGGAAGTTGTAGTACTGCCCGACCACCTGGTTGCCGGGCCGGGAGAAGTTCAGCGTGAACGTCGGCATGTCACCGCCGAGGTAGTTGACCCGGAACACCAGGTCCTCGGGCAGGTGCTCGGCATTGCGCCAGACCACGAAGCCGATGCCCGGGTAGGTCAGCCCGTACTTGTGTCCGCTGACGTTGATCGACACGACCCGGGGAAGCCGGAAATCCCACACCACGTCGGGGTGCAGGAACGGCACCACGAACCCGCCGCTGGCCGCGTCGACGTGCACGGGCACGTCACACCCGCCGCTGGCGGCGAGCTTGTCCAGCGCGGCGCAGATCTCCCCGACCGGTTCGAGCTCACCGGTGAACGTGGTGCCCAGGATCGCCACCACCCCGATGGTGTTCTCGTCGACGGCGTCGACAACCTGTTCGGGGGTGATGACGTAGCGCCCCTTCTCCATCGGCAGATAGCGGGCTTCGACGTCGAAGTAGCGGCAGAACTTCTCCCACACCACCTGCACGTTGGAACCCATCACCAGGTTGGGGGTGCGGTTCTTCCAGTCGTCACCGCACCGGTCGCGCCACCGCCACTTCATCGCCAGCCCGGCGAGCATCACCGCCTCGCTGGAGCCCACGGTGGACACCCCGGTCGCACTGGCGGGATCGTCGTCGCGCAGGTCTTCGGCGTGGAACAGGTCGGCCACCATGCACACGCAGCGCTGCTCGATCGCCGCGGTGACCGGATACTCGTCCTTGTCGATCATGTTCTTGTCGAAAGTCTCCGACATCAGCTGTCCCGCTTCGGGATCCATCCACGTCGTGACGAACGTCGCCAGGTTCAACCGGGAGCTGCCGTCGAGCATCAACTCGTCGTGGATGAACCGGTAGGCGTTCTCCGGGTCCAGGGACTCGTCGGGCAGCCGCAGCGCCGGGATCGGTGAGGTGGACATCCGGCCCGTGTAGGCGGGGGTGAGAGACGAGTGGCGTGAGACGTTGGGCATGCCCTATTTCTAGAGGATCGAACCCAACGCTGTGCGCAGATGCGCCAGGATCTGCGACGACGACGTCGGTACCGGAGCCGGACCGGGATCGCAGGCCGCCGCCTCGGCGGCGCGGGAGTGCACGAACGCCGCCGCCGCCGCGGCCTCCCCCGGCGGCAAACCGCCGGCCAGCAGCGCTCCGATGACCCCGCTGAGCACGTCGCCCGAGCCCGCGGTGGCCGCCCAGGAATTGCCGGCGACGTTGAGGTACACCGGCCCGGATCCGGGCTCGGCGATGACGGTGACGTTGCCCTTCAACAGGACGGTCACCCCCAGCCGGTCGGCGAGTTTGCGGGTGTCGGCGATGCGGTCGTCGCCCGGCGGCGACCCGGCAAGCCGGGCGAACTCGCCGGCATGCGGTGTCAGCACCGTGGGCGCCTCCCGATCGGCGACGAGCTCGGGGTGCGCGGACAGAATCGTCAGCCCGTCGGCGTCGACGATCACCGGCAGATCGGACTCGAGCGCGAAGCACAGCGCGGACGCGCCCGCCTCGTCGGTGCCCAGCCCGGGTCCCACCGCCCAGGCCTGCACCCGGCCCGCGGTGGCGTGGCTGGGTGTGGCGATCACCTCGGGCCAGTGCGAAACCACTTCGCCCGCCGCGGTTCCCGCGTAACGCACCATGCCCGAGTGGGCCGCGACCGCGGCACCGGTGCACAGGATCGCCGCCCCGGGGTACGTCGACGACCCGGCCATCACGCCGGTGACGCCCTGGCTGTATTTGTCGTCGGCACGTCCGGGTATGGGCCAGCGCGCGGCGACGTCGGCGGCTTCGAACCCGAGAACGTCCGAGGGCGGCAGATCCAGCCCGATGTCGACGAGTTCGACCCTGCCGCAGCGTCCGAGCGCATGCACCGGTTTGAGTCCGCCGAACGTGACGGTCAGCGCGGCGTCGACATGGGCTCCCTCGGCGGCCCCGGTGTGCACGTCCAGACCGCTGGGCAGATCGACGGCGACCACGGGGATGCCGGCCTGCTCCACGACAGCGAACACCTGGGCGGCATTCGGCCGCAACGCACCTGAGCCCGAGATGCCGACCACACCGTCGATCACCAGATCAGTTGCTGCCGGGACGGTTTCGGCGATGCGACCACCGGCGGCGCGGAACGCCGCCAGCGCCTTGGGGTGGGCTTTGTCAGGGTTGAGCAGGACCGCGCAGGCACCGGCGCCGCGGCGCTTCAGCAGCGTCGCCGCCCACAGCGCGTCACCGCCGTTGTCGCCCGAACCGACGACCGCGCACACCGTGCGACCGCTGACAGTTCCCAGCTCGCGGATGATCGCGGTGGTCAGCCCGAACGCCGCGCGGCGCATCAGCACTCCGTCAGGAAGCGAGGCCAGTAACGGCGCCTCGGCGTCGCGGATCTGCTGGGCGGTGTAGTAGGACCGCATGAGTCCTACGCTACGCGGCGACATTCCGGGTATGACGACAGGCATGACGACGAATGAACTGCTCGACCTCGAACACGCCGGTTGGCGGTCCCTGTGCGACGGAACCGGCGATCGGTTCTACGGCTCGCTGATGACCGACGACGCGGTGATGGTGTTGGCCAACGGCATGGTGCTGGACCGCGCGGCCGTGACGACGGCGCTGGGCCAGTCCCCGCCGTGGGCGCGCTACGACATCACCGACGTGCGGGTGATCGAGATCTCCGCGGACACCGCCGCACTGGTCTACACCGGCACCGCGCACCGAGACGGACAGCCCGAACCGTTCGTGGCGGCGATGTCGTCGGTGTATCGCCGCACGGCCGATGGCTGGAAGCTGGTCCTGTACCAGCAGTCGCCTCGCGGCTGAGTCAGGTCGCGGTGGCCGGCCGGCCGGCTCTCGCGTCCTTCAGGGTCGGATAGAGGTCGATGATCTCGTCGACGCACATCAAGCGCATCGGCCTGCTGGTCGCCGGCCCCTCGGCGACCACCCGCAGCGACACCCCTGCGGGCTCGGTCAGGCGGTGCGTCTCGACGAGCACGCTGATTCCCGCCGAGGAGAGAAACGTGACGTCGAGGAGGTCGACGATCAGAAGCGCAGTACCGCCGCTCAATGCGACGTCCAGGTGTGTCATCAGCGTCGGCGCGGTGAGCACGTCCAGATCGCCGGCGACGTGCAGCACGAGCGCGTCACCGTCGCGGCGTGGGCTCACCGTGCAGCGACCGCTGCGTTCGTAGCCATGATGTTCGAGCATGTGGTTTCCCGACCTTTTGTCTGCGCAGGTACGCGCGGTCGCACCGGATTCGTCAGAGGAGCCACGGCAGCGGCGACCAAGCTGCCAGAAAACTCATACTTTTCTTATCGAATCCACATGCTTCGGCGTTACTACTCGACGGTGACCGACTTGGCCAGGTTGCGCGGCTTGTCCACGTCGTAACCGCGAGCGCGGGCCACGCCGGCAGCAAACAGCTGCATCGGAATGGTCGACAGCAGCGGCTGGAAAAGCGTTGGCACCGAAGGGATCTCGATCAAATGGTCGGCGTAGGGGCGCACGGTGTCGTCATCCTCCTCGGCGATGACGATCGTGATGGCCCCGCGGGCCTGGATCTCCCGGATGTTCGACAACAGCTTGGAGTGCAGCATCGCGGCGTTCTTCGGCGACGGCATCACGACGATCACCGGCAGGTTGTCCTCGATCAGCGCGATCGGGCCGTGTTTGAGTTCGCCGGCCGCGAAGCCCTCGGCGTGCATGTATGCCAGTTCTTTGAGCTTGAGGGCACCCTCGAGCGCCACCGGGAACCCGACATGGCGCCCGAGGAACAGCACCGTCGGCGACGGAGCGAACTGCTGCGCCAGCTGCATCACCGGCTCAGCGGTGGCCAGTACCCGCGAGATCATCTCGGGCATGGCCTCCAGATCGTGGTACTCGCGGGCCACCTCGTCGGGGTATTTGGTACCGCGCGCCTGCGCAAGGGCAAGCCCGACAAGGTAATTGGCTGCGATCTGGGCCAGGAACGTCTTCGTCGACGCCACGCCGACCTCCGGCCCGGCGCGGGTGTAGAGCACCGCGTCGCACTCCCGGGGAATCTGGCTGCCGTTGGTGTTGCAGATCGCCAGCACCTTGGCCTTCTGCTCCTTGGCGTGGCGCACCGCCTCGAGGGTGTCGGCGGTCTCACCGGACTGCGAGATCGCCACGACCAGCGTGTGGCTGTCCAGGACCGGATCCCGGTAGCGGAACTCGCTGGCCAGTTCGACCTCGACCGGCAGCCGCGTCCAGTGCTCGATGGCGTACTTGGCCAGCATCCCGGAGTGATAGGCGGTGCCGCAGGCCACGACGAAGACCTTGTCGATGTCGCGGAGCTCCTGATCCGACAGGCGCTGCTCGTCCAGCACGATGCGGTTGTCGACGAAGTGGCCCAGCAGCGTGTCCGATACCGCGTCGGGCTGCTCGGCGATCTCCTTGAGCATGAAGTACTCGTAGCCGCCCTTCTCGGCGGCCGAGGTGTCCCAGTCGATGTGGAACCTGCGGTAGTCGACGTCCGCCACGGCGGGGTTACCGTCGAAATCGGTGATCCGGTAGCCGTCAGCGGTGACGACCACCGCCTGGTCCTGGCCCAACTCGACGGCCTCGCGGGTGTGTTCGATGAACGCCGCGACGTCGGAGCCGACGAACATCTCGCCGTCACCGACGCCGAGCACCAGCGGGGTCGACCGCCGCGCAGCCACGATCGTGCCCGGCTCGTCGGCATGGGCGAACACCAGGGTGAAATGCCCCTCCAGGCGGCGCAGCACGGCCAGCACCGACGCCGCGAAATCACCGGCGTGCCGACCGTGGGCGAACTCGCGCGCCACCAGGTGTACCGAGACCTCGGTGTCGGTGTCGCTGGCGAACTCCACGCCTGCGAGCTCCAGCTCGTGCCGCAACGCGGCGTAGTTCTCGATGATGCCGTTGTGTACGACAGCGACCTTGCCGGTGGCATCGCGGTGCGGGTGGGCGTTGCGATCGGTGGGCCTGCCATGCGTCGCCCACCGGGTGTGCCCGAGCCCGGTCGCTCCGCTGGAGCCGTTGATACCGGCCTCGTCCAGCGCTGCTTCCAGGTTCGCCACGCGACCCGCCTTGCGACTCACGATGAGCCCACCACTACCGTCGAGAAGCGCGACGCCTGCCGAGTCGTATCCCCGGTACTCCATGCGGCGCAGCGCATCGACGACGATCTCGCAGGCAGGGCGCTGCCCGACGTAGCCGACGATTCCGCACATAGGCAACCAGGGTACGGCAGAAGCACCTCGAACCCTGGTGGGCTACGGTCGTCGGGTGGCGAGTACCAAGAAGCTCTTTGGCGCGCTGACCCGGCGCGGTCCACAGCGCGTCATGCGGGGTGACCTGGGTTTTGCCGGTCTGCCCGGGGTTGTCTACACCCCGGCGGCCGGGAAGAACCTGCCCGCAGTGGTGTTCGCTCACGACTGGATCACATCGGCACACCGTTACCACGCGACACTCGAGCATCTGGCTTCCTGGGGCATCGTCGCCGCCGGTGTCGACACCGAGATCGGGTTCGCCCCGTCGGCGCTGAATCTGGCCTACGACATGGGCACCGCGCTCGACATCGTCGCGGGCGTGCGCCTGGGCACCGGCGACATCAGCGTGCATCCCGAGAAGCTCGGGGTCGCCGGTCACGGCTTCGGTGCGTCGGCGGCGGTGTTCGCCGCCGCGGGGATGCCGAGCAGAGTGAAGGCGGCCTTCGCGGCGTATCCCACGGTCAGCAGCCCGCCCGCCGAGCAACCTGCGGCCACCCTGACGGTGCCGGGGCTGATTCTGACCGCCCCCGGCGACCCCATGACGCTGCGGTCCAACGCGGTCGAGCTGGCGCGGGTGTGGAAATCCGCCACCCTGCGCTCAACACCCAAAGCCAAGTCCGGCGGCCTGGTGGAGGGCCGGCGGCTGGGCCGTGTCGTCGGATTGCCCGGCGCCGACAAGAGCTCGCAGAAGACCGTGCGGGCGCTGATGACCGGCTATCTGCTGCACCTGCTGGCGGGCGACAAGCAGTACCGCGACTTCGCCGACGCCGAGGTCGAGCTGCCGAAGGCGCCGGTGATGGACCCGTTCGCCGACGATCCCGTGGACCTCGAGAACAAGGTCGTCGCGCTGCTCAAGCCGTAGCTTCCCCGCCCACGCGCGCCCAACCAACCGGTTGGGGTATATAACTTGGTGATGCGCACTGGCATCTTCCTGAGCTATGCGGGCGGCTTCCTGGAGGCCGTCGACGAGGTCGTCGAACTCGAGAAGCTCGGGGTCGACCTGGCCCTGGTGGCCGAGGCCTACTCGTATGACGCGATCAGCCAGCTGGGTTTCCTGGCTGCCCGCACCTCCCGCATCGAGTTGGGCACCGGCGTCGTGCCCATCTACACCCGCACCCCCGCGTTGATGGCGATGACGGCCGCCGGCCTCGACTACGTCTCCGACGGCCGCTTCCGGCTGGGATTGGGCACATCCGGCCCGCAGGTCATCGAGGGCTTTCACGGTCTACCGTTCGACGCGCCGCTCGGGCGTACCCGGGAGGTCGTCGACATCTGCCGGCAGGTGTGGCGACGTGAGCGGCTGGCCTACGACGGCAAGCACTATCAGCTTCCGCTGCCCGCCGAGAAGGGCACCGGCCTGGGCAAACCCCTGAAGCTGATCAACCATCCGGTCCGCGAGCGCATCCCCATCACGATCGCTGCGCTCGGACCCAAGAACGTCGAGCTGACCGCCGAGATCGCCGAGGGGTGGCAGCCGGTGTTCTTCTCCCCGGAGAAGGCCGACGAGGTCTGGGGTGACGCGCTGCGCGCCGGCGCCGCCAAACGCGACCCGGCACTGGGCCCGCTCGACGTGATGGTCAGCGCGAGTCTGGCCATCGGCGACGACATGGACGAACGGCTGTCGTGGGCCAAGCCGCAGCTGGCGCTCTACATCGGCGGCATGGGGGCGCGCGGCCGGAATTTCTATCACAGCCTGGCCACGCGGTACGGGTTCGGCGAGGTCGCCGACCACATCCAGGATCTGTACCTGGCGGGCAAGAAGGCCGAGGCCATCGACGCGGTTCCCGACGATCTGGTTCGGCAGGTCTCGCTCGTCGGACCGGCCGGCTTCGTCAAGGAGCGCGTGGCCGCCTTCGCCGATGCCGGTGTCACGACCCTGTTGGTGCACCCGCTGTCGGGTGATCGCCGCGAGACCGTCGGCTTCGTCGAGGAATTACAGTCGCTGCTATGAGCGAGCTGACCGACGACGTCATCGAATTCCTCGCCGAGGGCACCCGCACCGCCAAGCTGGGTTACGTCGCCGCCGACGGGCGTCCGCTGGTCGCGCCGGTGTGGTTCGTCGCCGACGGCCGCGAGCTCGTCTTCAACACGGGCAAGGACACCGCCAAGGGCCGGGCGCTGCGCCGGGACCCGCGGGTCGTGGTGTGCGTCGACGACGAACGGCCGCCGTTCTCGTTCGTGCAGGTGCAGGGCGAGGTGACGCTCAGCGAGGACCCCGAGGAGCTGGTCGCCACCGCGACCCGGATCGGCGGCCGCTACATGGGTGCCGACCGCGCCCAGGAGTTCGGCCGCCGCAACGGAGTGCCGGGTGAACTGGTCGTGCGGGTGCGGCCGACCAAGATCGTCAAGGCGTTCAACCTGGCCGACTGATCCCCGCGGTGAGGATCGCAGCGAGCTCGCGATAGGCATCGGCGTCGTCGAGCCCGGTAGTGCGCCGTACCACGCGCTGTTGGATGCGCACCATCGCCGCGGCGACCAGATCGGCCGCGAAGGCGGCATGCACGTCACGGAAGTCGCCGGCCGCGACGCCCTCGGCGATCAGTTCCTGCACCCGGCGGGCGGCGATGCCGGTGTTCTGCTCGTAGACCGCCCGCGCGGGAGCGAAGCCGTCGAGGTCAGCCATGAACTGCTCGGTGGCGGGATCCAGCGCTTCCCCGACCGCGGACAGGTAAGCGGCGATCCGGTCCCGCGCACCGGCGGTGGCCGCCACCCGAGCCTCCACGAACTCGGTCGCCGAGCGGAAGAAGTGCACGGTCGCCGCCTGGACCAGCTGCTCCTTGCTCGCCGCGAGCGTGTAGAGCGTGGACTTCGAGCAGCGCAGCCGTGCGGCGATGTCGTCGAGGGTCAGATGTGCGAAGCCCTCGGCCAGCAACAGCGCGACCAGCGCGTCGAACAATTCGGTCCGCCGCCGGGTCGCGAACGCAGGCCTGCTCACCCGCTCGATAGTACTGGGAGATGTCCTGTAGTACTGTTCGCGGTATGGCTGTGGACCGGCTGCTGCCGACCGACGAGGCCCGCGACGTGGTGGAGCTCGCGCGGCAGATCGCCGACAAGACCCTCGCGCCGATCGTCGATCATCACGAAAAGCAGGAGACCTATCCCGAGGGCGTGTTCGCCACGCTCGGCGAAGCCGGGCTGCTGAGCCTCCCCTACCCCGAGCAGTGGGGTGGTGGTGGGCAGCCCTACGAGGTCTACCTGCAGGTGCTCGAGGAACTCGCCGCCCGATGGGCGGCCGTGGCCGTCGCGGTCAGTGTGCACAGCCTCTCGTGTCATCCGCTGATGTCGTTCGGCACCGACGAACAGCGGCAGCGTTGGCTCCCGGACATGCTCGGCGGTGCCACGATCGGCGCCTACAGCCTCTCCGAACCACAGGCCGGGTCCGACGCCGCCGCCCTGACCTGCCGAGCCACGCCCGACGGCGACGGTTACCGGATCACCGGCGCCAAGGCGTGGATCACCCACGGCGGGATCGCGGACTTCTACAACCTGTTCGCCCGCACCGCAGACGGCTCGCAGGGCATCTCGTGTTTCCTCGTCCCCCGCGACACCGCCGGTCTCACGTTCGGCAGACCCGAGGAGAAGATGGGGCTGCACGCGGTGCCCACCACTGCGGCTCATTACGACGACGCGTTCGTGGCAGCTGACCGGCGCATCGGGGCCGAGGGGCAGGGGTTGCAGATCGCCTTCAGCGCACTGGATTCCGGACGCCTCGGCATCGCCGCGGTAGCCGTCGGGCTGGCGCAGGCCGCCCTCGACGAGGCAGTGTCCTACAGTCAGCAGCGAACGACGTTCGGCCGCAAAATCATCGACCATCAAGGCCTGGGATTCCTGCTCGCCGACATGGCCGCCGCGGTCGACGCCGCACGGGCCACCTACCTCGACGCGGCCCGGCGCCGCGACGCCGGGATGTTGTATTCGCGCCAGGCGTCGGTTGCCAAGCTGATCGCGACGGACGCGGCGATGAAGGTGACCACCGATGCCGTGCAGGTGTTCGGCGGGGCCGGCTACACCCGTGACTACCGGGTGGAGCGGTACATGCGCGAGGCCAAGATCATGCAGATCTTCGAGGGCACCAACCAGATTCAGCGGCTGGTGATCAGCCGCCACCTGGCTCGCTAGGCAACGATTCGCCGACCTGCGGTAGTTCGTCGGCCGCGATCTCGCAGGGGGTCCGTTCGTCGACCTCGGTTTCCGCCACCGGCGGCAGCGGCTCGGCCGGTGGTGGCGGGGGCGGCGGTGTCGGTGCGGGCATAGGCTCGGCCGGGGGCTCGGCCTCAGGGTTCTCGTCGGGGTCCTCCTCGGGGTCCTCCTCGGCGACCGCCGGATCCTCTTCTTTCTCGTCGGCGTCCTCGTCGGGGTCCTCCTCCTCGAGCTCCACAGTGTCGGCAGGGTCGTCCAATTCGGGAACGTCGAGCGGTGGCGGGTCGGGCAGGCCACCGCCGCCTCCCATCAGCCCGCTCAGCGCGTCGGCGAACGGCTGACCCAACCCGGACAGGCCACCACCCCCGCCGAGCCCGGGCAGCGCCGGGCCCGCCGAACCCAGTGATGGCATGGCAGACGGAGCTGCTTCCGCGGGTGCAGAGGGCATCTCGGTCGGAGCGGGCGGGAGCCACGAGGCGGGCACGGTCGCCGGGACCGGACCCGGTCCCGGGGTCACGCCGCCGTTCGAGCCGAAAACCGGGGCCGGAGACGCAGTCGACGCCACCCCGCTCGGCGGTGTCGTGGGTGATCCACTCCAGACGGGGCCGAGATCACCGGGAATCGCGAAATCGGCAAGTCGCACCCCCGCCATGTCTTCGGTGGCTTGCTGGTAGGCGGTGGTGACCGACGACATCGCGCTGCGCATCGCTGCGAGCCAGTCGGTGCGAATCGTGCTGTCCACGAACGGTTTCACCGCTTGGTCGACGAGCTCGTTGGCCGTGGCCCGGTCACCCACACCCGACGTGACGGTCGCAGCGGCCGCGGACCATTCGGTCCGCGTCGTGGCAGCTCTGCCCTCGATCTCGATCACTGCCTCGACTTTGTTGTCGACGGCTTCCCAGAGTTGTTCCCGCAACATCGCCATCGCCTCGCGAGCTGTATGCAGTGCGGCCGCCACCGTGGCCGATGCGTCACTGTGACGGCGTAGGAACTCGGCGGACGCGGCCGCGCCGGCTCCCTGCCACACCTCCGGCAGCGCGGCGCGCTGCCGGTCCTGCACCTGAATCGCCTCGTCCGCGGCCGATGCGGCCGCCTCGAGCGCATCGCAATCGTGAAGTAGTGCTTCGAGGTCCATGCCGTCCTCGCTGCGGTACCAGTCCTGCAACTGGCCGGCGTGCACGGTCAAGTCGGGATGCTGGTAACCCACTCGCGCGCAGGCAGCCACATACTCCTGCACCGTGAGTACCGCCGGCATGCCGTCGACCAACCGGGATGCGACATCACGGTTCTCAGCCATGGGCGGCGACCTGATCGGCCGACCGCTCAGCGGCCGCCCCGTACCGGATCGCCGAGGCCTGCAGTGCCACAGCGATCTCGGCTGCGGCGCGCGACCACAGACGCAGCGCCGTCGACAGCTCGGCGAGCGCCGCGGACAGCTCGCCACCGAGCGTGGCGTAGGCACGGCCTGAGGTCGGGGCACCGAAACGCAGGCTTCCCAGTTGATTGCGCACCGCCGCGTCGATGATCGCCGACGCCGTCTCGTATTCGCGCGCCATCGCGCGCAGTCCCGCGGTGTCCACCCGGGTTGCCCCTGCCGATCCCATACGAGATCAGACGCGGACGATCCGCGATCGGTTCCCTCAGTTCTGGGCGCTGACCGAATCGGCCACCCGCGCCGCCAACTGACGGGCGGTGTCCTCGTCGGCTGCCTCGACCATCACGCGCACCATCTGTTCGGTGCCCGAGGGCCGCAGCAGGATCCGTCCGGTGTCGCCGAGCTCGGCCTCCGCCTGGGCCACCGCTTCTTGCACCGACGGCGCTTGGGCCACCGTTGCCTTGTCGGTGACCTGGACGTTGATCAGCACCTGAGGCAGCGTCTGCATCGGTTCGGCCAGCGCGGCCAGGCTTCGGCGGGTCTGGGCCATCCGGGCCATCAGCCGCAGCCCGGTGACGATGCCGTCGCCGGTGGTGCCGAACGCCGGCAGCACGATGTGGCCGGACTGCTCGCCGCCGAGCGAGAACTCACCGGCGCGGAGTTCTTCGAGCACATAGCGGTCGCCGACACCGGTGGTGCGGACCTGCACACCGGCCGCGCGCATCGCCAGGTGCAGACCCAGGTTGCTCATCACGGTCGCCACCAGCGTGTCGGAGGCCAGCTCACCGGCCTCCTGCATGGCCAGGGCCAGCACCACCATGATCGCGTCACCGTCGATCACGCTGCCGTCCGCGGCCACGGCCAGGCAGCGGTCGGCGTCACCGTCGTGGGCCAGGCCCAGATCGGCACCATGGCTGACCACGGCCGCCCGCAACGTCTCCATGTGCGTCGAGCCGCACCCGTCGTTGATGTTCAACCCGTCCGGCTCGGCGTGAATCGGCACCACGGTGGCGCCCGCCGCTCGGTAGGCGTCCGGCGCGGCCGTCGATGCGGCACCGTGTGCGCAGTCGACCACCACGGTCAATCCGTCGAGCCGGGTCGTGGCGGCCTTGCCGACGTGGCGAAGATAACGCTCCAACGCGTCCTCGGCGTCGACGATGCGCCCGATGCCGGCGCCGGTCGGGCGGTTGCCCGGGCCCTGACGGACCAGTTCCTCGATGCGGTCCTCGGTCGCGTCGTCCAGCTTGAGGCCGCCGGGGCCGAAGATCTTGATGCCGTTGTCGGGCATCGGATTGTGCGACGCGGAGATCATCACGCCGAAGTCGGCGTCGTAGGCGCTGGTCAGATATGCCACGGCGGGGGTGGGCAGCACGCCGACGCGCAGCGCATCCACTCCTTCGCTGGTCAGCCCGGCAATCACCGCAGCTTCCAGCATCTCCCCGCTGGCGCGCGGGTCCCTACCGACGACCGCGACCCGCCTGCGGGTCGCGCCGGTTCTGATGAGCCGCCGGGCCGCGGCCGCCCCCAGCGCCACCGCCAGCTCAGCGGTCAGGTCCTGGTTGGCGACGCCGCGCACTCCGTCGGTGCCGAACAGACGAGCCATCGTGCCAACCTCTCACAGCTGCCTGCGACGAAGCGAACCGGCGACAAGCCGGTCCGTGCCGTCGCCGGATCGATACGACCGCGTGATTCTCCCACGCCGAGCCCCGAACACAGCTCACCGCCCACACCCGGTGCGGGTGTGGGCGGTGAGTGGGCTGCTACTTACCCAGCCTCTTGACCAGCGTCGTCCGGCGCGGTGGCGGTCTCAGGCTGCTCTGCCTCTGCGCTCACGTTCTGGGTGAGCATCAGATCGCCACCCGGCAGGCCCGCACACACGGTCTGGTCGGTGCCGTCGGCATCGACCTGCTCGGCGAGGGCGTTGACGTCCTCGGGGGCGCTGGCACAGAGGGCCCCCGCCGTGGCGGCGGCCGCGTCGGTGGGCACGCCCTGAAGGATCGTCGTATCGCCGACGGCGATGTTCACAAGACCGTCCGGGGTCGTCTCGACGGGCTGCGCATTCGCTACGCCGAGTCCCGCGGTGAACAGCACCGACCCTCCGAGGACGGCACCCGCTGCGGCGTTCTTCACGAAGCTCATCAATTCACTCCTTCTCAGTCGCGGAACCGCGGACTGTCGATGTCGGGCTCCGCAATCGAGGCTGTCCGAACCCGGCCGGGGAATTCAAGTTGCGCTCGACCAGATGGCCCCGGCGTGGTCCCGCAAACGCGGGGTCAGTGAGGGTGACTAGGTAGCTGACCCGGTATCAACGCAGTTCACGCGGCAATAGTGCGTTACCAGAAGTGCCGCTGCGAGTTCGCTGTGCAAACCCGTACAGACGACTGACGCCCGGCCGCTCGCGATGCGAACGAACCGGGCGCCATGCCGTGCTGAGATCAGCGCTTGCTGTACTGAGGCGCCTTGCGCGCCTTCTTGAGGCCGTACTTCTTGCGCTCGATGGCGCGCGGATCACGGGTCAGGAACCCGGCCCGCTTGAGCGCCGGACGGTCCTCGGGCTGGACCAGGATCAGCGCACGGGCGATCGCCAGCCGCAGCGCGCCCGCCTGCCCGGAGGGGCCGCCACCGTCGAGGTGGGCGTAGATGTCGAAATGCTCGAGGCGGTCCACGGTCACCAGCGGGGCCTTGATCAGCTGCTGGTGAACCTTGTTGGGGAAGTAGTTCTCCAACGTGCGCCCGTCGAGGTGGAACTGTCCGGTGCCGGGCACCAGGCGCACCCGCACCACGGCCTCCTTGCGGCGGCCGACGGTCTGGATCGGACGGTCGAACAGCAACGGGTCGGCCGCGACGTGGGCCTCTTGGTCGTCGGCGAACACCGCGTCCTCGACAGCTTCAGGAGCCTCAGAGACCTCAGAGACCTCAGGGGCTTCAGAGACCTCGACGGCCTCGGCGGTCTCGATGGGCTCGGGCACCGCGGCAGTTTCGGTGAAGTCGGATTCAGTCACTGGGACACCTGCTTGACGTCGTACGGAATCGGCTGCTGAGCGGTGTGCGGATGCTCGGATCCGGTGTACACGCGCAGCTTCTTCTGGATCTGGCGGCCGAGCTTGGTCTTCGGCAGCATGCCGACGATCGCCTTCTCGACGAGGCGGTCGGGATGCCGTTCCAGCATCTCGGCGACCGAGCGGCGGCGCAGACCACCGGGATAACCCGAGTGGCGGTAGTGGAACGTCCGCTGCGGCTTGTTACCGCTGACGGAGATCTTGTCGGCGTTGATGACGATGACGAAGTCACCGCCGTCGACGTTGGGCGTGAACGTCGGCTTGTGCTTGCCGCGCAGCAGATTGGCAGCTGCCACGGCGAGCCGGCCGAGCCTCACGTCGGTGGCGTCGATGACGTACCACGAACGCGTGGTGTCACCCGCCTTCGGCGTGTACGTAGGCACAGCGCGTACCTCTTCCTCTTACTCGGGTGGATCCCGGGGCGACCCGGGTGCCGGTCCGGCGTGAACCTCAGCACGACCTCGGCGACCGGCAGGGACCCGAGGCGACCTGTGACCGCAAGGCCAGCACACGCCAACGTGGCAGCCTACCCGGGGGTGTCTGTGCAGGTCAAAACGCGCTCCCAGGGCGCGGCCCGCGGCTCGATTACGAATCGACACCGAGTCGGCCATACCATTTCCTCTGACATGACCGACTCTGCCCTCGACGCCGCCCCGCCGACCACCACCGGCGGCGGTGACCGCGCCACCGCCCGCATCGCCGCCGAAGCGCAGCGCCGCCGCACCTTCGCCGTGATCAGCCATCCCGACGCCGGTAAATCGACGCTGACCGAGGCACTGGCCCTGCATGCGCGGGTGATCACCGAGGCCGGCGCCATCCACGGCAAGGCCGGACGTCGCTCGACCGTGTCGGACTGGATGGAGATGGAGAAGGCCAGAGGCATCTCGATCACGTCGACGGCGTTGCAGTTCCCGTACCGGGACTGTGTCATCAACCTGCTCGACACGCCCGGGCACGCCGACTTCTCCGAAGACACCTACCGGGTGCTGACCGCGGTGGACTGCGCGGTGATGCTCATCGACGCCGCCAAGGGTCTCGAGCCGCAGACCTTGAAACTGTTCCAGGTCTGCAAGCACCGGGGCATCCCGATCATCACCGTCATCAACAAGTGGGACCGGCCGGGGCGACACGCCCTGGAGTTGATGGACGAGATCCACGAACGCATCGGCCTGCGGACCACACCGCTGACGTGGCCGGTGGGCATCGCCGGAGACTTCCAGGGCGTGCTGGACCGCCGGTCCGGGATGTTCATCCGCTTCACCCGCACCGCGGGCGGCGCCACGGCGGCACCGGAAGAGCACATCGCCGCCTCTGACGCCCACGCCGCCGCGGGAGTCGACTGGGACACCGCTGTCGAGGAGTCCGAGCTGCTCTCCGCAGACGGGTCCGACTTCGACGAGGACCAGTTCCGCAGCGGCGCAGCCTCGCCCGTGCTGTTCACGTCCGCGGCACTGAACTTCGGGGTCAACCAGCTACTCGATGTCCTCGTCGAGCTCGCCCCGGCGCCCGCCGGCGCCGTCGATGTCGACGGCGATCGGCGCGCCGTCGCGTCACCGTTCAGTGCGTTCGTGTTCAAGGTTCAGGCGGGGATGGACTCAGCGCACCGAGACCGGATCGCCTACGCGCGGGTGTGTTCGGGCACCTTCGAACGCGGCGAGGTCCTCACCCATGCGGCCACCGGCAAACCGTTCGTGACGAAGTACGCGCAGTCGGTGTTCGGCCAGCAGCGCTCGACGCTCGACACCGCGTGGCCCGGCGACGTGATCGGCCTGGCTAATGCCGCCGCGCTGCGTCCGGGCGACACGTTGTATCGCGATGTGCCCGTGGAGTTTCCGCCGATCCCGAGCTTCTCCCCCGAGCATTTCGCAGTCGCGCGGGGCACCGACCCCAGCAAGCACAAGCAGTTCCGCCGGGGCATCGAACAACTCGAGCAGGAGGGCGTGGTGCAGGTGCTGCGATCCGACCTGCGCGGCGACCAGGCTCCCGTGCTCGCCGCCGTCGGCCCGATGCAGTTCGAGGTGGCCACCCACCGGATGGCGACTGAACTCAGCGCCCCGATCGCGCTGGAGCCGTTGCCTTACCAGGTGGCCCGCATCGTCGACCCCGAGGACGCCGAGTTCATGAACAGGCAGGTCTCGGCGGAGGTGCTGACCCGCTCCGACGGGGTGATGCTGGTGCTGTTCTCCACTCCGTGGCGGCTCCAGGGTTTCCAACGCGACAACCCCGACATCACGTTGCGTTCCCTGGTAGCCGCCCAGAGCTGAGGCGTCCGGTCAGGCGGGCCGGGGAACCCCCAGCATCGCCGCGAGTTCCGCGCGGCCCTCGACGTCCAGCGGCAGCAACGGTGCCCGCGGGTCGCCGGCGCCGCGACCCAGCACGTCCAGGCCGGCCTTGACCGTGGTGGGCAGACCGCCTGCGACGATGAACCGCAGCAGCGGCGCGAGGTCGTCGTAGATCGCCTGGGCCTTCTGGTGGTCGCCGGACAACGCCGCCGAATACAGATCGATACACGGTTGCGGGCGAAGGTTCGGTGCCGCAGTGCACCATCCGGCGGCGCCGGCCTTCAACGCGTCCAACACCAGCGGGTTGCTGCCGTTGTAGAAGGGCAGCGCACCATCCGTGAGCTCCTTGATGCGCAGCATCCGGGAGAGGTCACCGGTGGATTCCTTGACCATCGTCACGTTGTCGATGCCGGCGTACATCTGCACCAGCAGTTCCGGGGACATGTCGATGCCACTGGTAGCCGGATTGTTGTAGGCCATGATCGGCAGATCGACTGCGGCCGCGACCCGGGAGTAGTGCTGGGCGATCTCGTGGTCGGTAAGCTTCCAATAGGACACCGGCAGGATCATCACCGCGTCGGCACCGGCGCGCTCGGAGTACCGAGCGCGGCGAATCGTGTTGGCGGTGGTCAGGTCCGAGGCGCCGACGACAACCGGGATCCGGCCATCGACGGCGGCGACTGTGGTGTCCACCACGGCATCGAACTCCGCTTCGGTCAGGTACGCCGACTCACCGGTGCTCCCGAGCGGGGCGATGGCATGCACGCCAGACGCCACCAATCGCTCGACAAGTGCGGCGAGCTCGGTCGTGTCGACAGCGTCTCCACCATCCGTGAACGGCGTGATCGGATAGGCGACAATTCCTTGCAATGGGTTGAGTTGGGACACAGGGGCTCCGTTCTGCTGGGAGAGAAGGTCAGTTCGTCAACGCGTCGGGATGGTGAGCCAACGCTCTGCGGGCGTAGTAGGCGAAGTTGGCCTGGCTTCTCTTGGGTGTCAGCGTCCAGTCGTGGGCTTCTCGGGCCAGGCGATCCGGAAGCTCGGCGATCGTGCCCGCCGCCATCGCGGCGAGTTGCAGCTTCGCTCCGCGCTCGATCAGCATGGCTAGTGAACACGCCTCTTCGATGCTCGAGCCCGCCACCACATGGCCGTGATGAGCCAACAGAATGGCCTTCTTGTCACCCAACGCACCCGAGATGATCTCGCCCTCCTCGTTCCCCACCGGAACTCCGGGCCACTCGGACAGGAAGGCACAGTCGTCGTAGAGCGGGGCAATGTCCATCTGCGAGACGACAAGCGGCACTTCCAACATCGACAGGGCTGCGACGTGGAAGGGGTGGGTGTGCACGATGCAGTGCACATCCGGACGCGCTCGATAGATCCACGAATGGAACCTGTTGGCAGGGTTTGCCATTCCCTCGCCCTGCAGGACGGTGAGGTCCTCGTCGACCAACAGTAGGTTGCCAGCGGTGATTTCGTCGAAGCCCAGTCCCAGTCGCTGGGTGTAGTAGGTGCCAGGTGTTTCGGCACGGGCGGTGATCTGCCCCGCCAGACCGGAGTCGTGTCCTGCGTCGAACAGCGCACGACAAGTCAGCGCCACCTTCTCGCGGACCGTCAGCGGGGACTCCGCGACATTGCGGTTCATGCCGTCCAACGCTCGCTTCATCAAGTCGGTTTTGGCTGTGCTCATGGTTGTGGTCACGAGGCTCCCTTCCGGTGAATAGGATGACAACGTGTTCACTATAGGACACCATGTGTCATATCGGCAATGTTAGAGTGGCGCGGTGAGCACCCTCCTCCGAGCGGTACGCCAGCAGAGTGGACTGACGCTGGACGACCTCGCCGAAGAGACCGGGCTGACGAAGAGCTACCTCTCCAAGGTGGAACGCGGGCAGAGCAATCCGTCCATCGCGGCGGCGCTACGGATCGCCCGCGCCCTGGGCGTCGACGTCGCGCAGCTGTTCAACGATGATCCGTCCGCCACGCGAATCTGCATCGAGCGGGCACCCGTCGGCGCGGCGGAGCGCCACCACCCGATCGCCGCAGCGATGCTGGGAAAGACCATGGTCCCGTTTCTCGTCCGGCCGGGCCGGCAGTTCACCACCCACCCTCATGCGTCGCACCAGGGCCAGGAACTCATCTTCGTGCATCGTGGCAGTGTGGAGCTCAGCTACGACGGCGACGTCATTGCGCTCGGGACGGGTGACAGCGCCTACCTGGATGCGTCACGTCCGCACAAGCTGCGCCAGACGAGCTCCGAGACCCCCGAAGTGGTCGTCGTCACGCACGATGGTCCGCGGGCACCGGGGCGTTAGGCGGGCCGGGGAACCCCCATCGGATTGGGCACGGGCACCACGCCGCGATCGACAAGGACGGTGGCGAGTCCGCCGAGGGTGCGCATGGTCCATTCGGCGTCGTCGAGCGCGCGCCACGGGCCGGTCGCCAGGTCATCTGTGAGGCGCTCCACGTTCTCGCGCAACGCCACGCCTGCGCCGGTGAGCATGCCATCGGCGCCGAGCACCCCGCGCTCCCGCAGCACCTCGATCGCGTCCGCCCACTCTCGGTCTGTCCACCCCCGGTTACGTTGCAGCACCTCGCGATCCAGCGCACCCGTGGCGACATGGGTGATCGACGCCTGCAGACCGGTCAAACCACACGCGGTCGCGGCGACCACATGCCCGTCGCCGCGGTGCTCCCGCAGCACCGTCACCGCCGACCACAGGCGCGCGAACCACGACGCCGGACGCGCCACCGACTGCCACGCGCCGGCCAGCGCCCGGCCGTCGACGGTCAGCGAGTCGACCACCCGTTCCAGATTGGCGGTGACCCGGCGGAGGTCGTCGGTGGACCCGGCCGTCGCGTGTGCCCCCAACACCGCGTCGGCGGCCGCGAACCGCGCCTCCCGCACAGCGGCGGGGCTGATCCGGTTCCAGATCTTCGGGACAGCACGGGCGACCATCGCCGGTGCAAACCCGTAGAACAGCGCGGTCACCACCTGAGCAGGCGGAGCGCCGAGCGGGAAGGCGCGACCGGCGAAGTAGCCGTTCCAGCCGCCGGTGAGTCCCGCGTCGACCATGGCCGCGGCGAACGCCGGGTCGAAGTAGTAGACGGCGTGCACGGGTTCGTAGACCCGCCAGAATCGGCGTTCGGGTCGTTCGGTGGCCATGCGCGGCATTCTGCACGCCCGCCCGACCTGTGGGGCAGCGCCAATCCCACAGCGGTGGACCAGTCCACTTCTGCTGAATTGGCCGCTGACAGCGGCGATTGGATCACGTTGACTGGGCACTCCGACCGATCCTGAGGAGGAGACGAACGTGACCCTCGATCCGGCCGTGTTGGCCGACCCGGGCTTCGGCGCGCACTTCACCGATCACATGGTGCTCGTCGACTTCAGCGAGCAGAACGGCTGGCACGACCGGCGCGTGGTGCCGTACGGGCCGTTGCCGATGGACCCGGCCGCGACCGCCCTGCAGTACGGGCAGGAGGTCTTCGAGGGTTTGAAGGTGTACCGCCACCGCGACGGTCACCTGCGTCTGTTCCGGCCCGACATGAATGCCCGGCGGTTCGCCGCCTCGGCGGCGCGGTTGGCGTTACCGGCCGTGCCCGCCGGGTTGTTCGTCGAATCGATCCGCCAGCTGGCCCTCGTCGATGCCGCATGGGTGTCCGACCGGCCCGGAGTCAGCCTGTACGTGCGGCCGTTCATCATCGGCACGGAGGCTCTCCTCGGAGTACGACCGGCCCGGCACGCGACGTACGGGGTCATCGCCAGCCCCGCCGGATCGTATTTCGACGACACCGCGTCCGGAATTTCACTGTGGTTGTCGCAGAATCACTCCCGCGCAGGCGCGGGCGGCACGGGGGCAGCCAAGTGTGGCGGCAACTACGCCGCCGCGCTGGTGGCCCAGACCGAGGCCAAGGCACACGGTTGCCAGCAGGTGCTGTTCACCGACGCCGCCACGCGTACCTGGGTGGAGGAAGCCGGCAGCATGAACATCTTCTTCGTCTTCGCCGACGGAACCTTGGTCACGCCGCCGCTGAACGGCGCCATCCTGGCCGGGGTGACCCGCGACAGCGTGATCGAACTGGCTCGCGATCGTGGCCACCGGGTCGAGGAACGGCCGATCAGCATCACCGAGTGGAAGAAGACGGCCGCCACAGGTGAACTCACCGAGGTGTTCGCCACCGGCACCGCCGCGGTGATCACCCCGATCGCCTCACTCGTCACCGAAGACACGGTGATCGACACCCGTGTGAGCGGAAGTCCCTCGACCGCAAAGCAACTCAGGGACGAACTGACCGGCATCCAGCACGGCACGATCCCGGACCGTCGAGGTTGGCTGATCGATCTCGGACCTGCCCCGCGATGACCCGGTCTCTCGCCCGGGCCCACATCGGAGCCAAGCAACTGGTCGCCCTGCTGGGTGAGTGGGAGGTCGGCGATGCGGTGTACAGCGCGCTGGCCGCGCGTATCGCACTACTACTCGACGACGGCCGCATCGCCACCTACACCCGGCTGCCGGCCGAGCGGGAACTCGCCGACGCCCTCGGACGCAGCCGCACCACCGTGGTCGCCGCCTACCGCGCTCTGCGGGACAGCGGACACCTCATCAGCGTGCGGGGTTCCGGCAGCTTCGCCGTGCTGCCCACCTCCCCCACCGCGACGTCGGGAACCGAGGTCGACTTCGCGCGCGCCGTTCCCCCACCGGTTCCCGGACTGAGCGACGTACTACGCCGCGCCGGTGAAGCCGCGACGACCATCGTGGCGCACCCGGGCTTCGACCTCGTCGGGGAACGGCATCTCCGGGAACAGATCGCGGAGCGCTACTGCGCTCTCGGCGCCCCGACATCCGCCGAACAGATCATGATCACCGTCGGCGCCCAGCACGCCATCGCGTTGGTGAGCCGAACAGTGCTGCGGCACACGGACAACGTCGTCGTCGAAGCACCCACCTACCCCCATGCCTACGAGGCCATTCTCACCGCCGGTGGCCGCCTCGCGAGCACACCGGTGTCGGATCTCGGCTGGGACGCCGAGCATCTCGTCAGCATCGTCAGGCGCATGCGCCCGCAGCTGGCGTACCTCATCCCGGACTTTCACAACCCGACCGGCGCGACGATGCCCGAAGCGGTCCGTGAGCGCGTCCTCGACGCGGCACGCCGGAGCGGGACGCTGCTCCTCGTCGACGAGACCACCGCCGACCTCGACATCGACAGGCGGAGCGCGCCGCCGTCGTTCGCCTGCCTCGCCGGCCGGCACTCGGCCGACACCGTGGTCAGCGTCGGGTCGTTGAGCAAGACCATCTGGGGTGGACTGCGCATCGGCTGGGTCCGCGCCGATCCCGTTCTGCTCAGCCGGATGGTCGGTGCCCGTCCCGCCGGCGACCTCGGCACATCGGTACTCGACCAGGCGGTCGCCGCCGACGTGCTCGCGAACTACGACGACTTCCTGGCCCACCGGCGCGCGCTGCTGCGCGATCGACGCGACCTGCTCACCGGACTGTTGCGCACCGAGCTGCCCGACTGGGACATCCCCGTCGTCCACGGCGGGCTGTCGCTGTGGGTCGGGCTCGGAGCCCCGATCAGTTCGGCGCTGGCCCAGGCCGCGCAACGCCGCGGGGTCCGGATCACCGCGGGCACCAAGTTCGGCACCGACGGAACGCACGAACGATTCATCAGAGTGCCGTTCACCGGCGACCCCGACCGCATCCGGCGCGGCGTCGGCATCCTGCGCGACACGTGGGACTCGCTGCTGCCGCTCGCCGGCGCGGCCGCGCACCACCGGCTGCCACCGACCCTGTAGCACCTCGACCACCGAAAGGACCCGCCCATGGCGAGATCCGGCGACCTCGGCGCCGACATCACCCGGCACATCACCGACAGCTTCTCCCGCCAGGGGCTCATGACACACCTCGGCGCGAGCATCGCCGAGCTGCGTCGCGGCTTCTGCGCGCTGCACCTGCCCTACCGCGCCGAACTGACCCAGCAGCACGGCTACTTCCACGCCGGTGCCACCAGTGCCCTCGTCGACACCGCGGGCGGCTACGCCGGGATGTCGACCTATTCGTCGCGAGACTCGGTGCTGACCGTCGATTTCACGGTGAACCTGCTGGCTCCGGCGATCGGTGACGTCCTGGTCGCCGAAGCCACCGTGATCAAGAGCGGCCGGACCCTGACCGTGTGCCAACTCGAGGCCTTCGCGGTCAACGCCGGAAGCCGCACCCACGTGGCGACCGGACGACAGACCCTCATCCGGCTGGTCGACACCGCCGACACGGAGTGACGGGTGGACCGCGCCCTCGCCGCGTTCGCCGGGATCGCCGTCGTCGTCGTGCTCATGCCCGGCGCCGACACCGTGCTCGTGCTCAACGCCAGCCTGCGCGACGGCACCCGCGCCGGCATCGTCACCGCGACGGGAGTGGTGTGCGGCCCGGTGCTGTGGGGTGCACTCGCCGGGCTCGGTGTCGCGGTGATCCTGGGCCGAAACCCGCTGGCCTCCGGGCTGATTGCCGCCGCAGGCGGGATCTATCTGTGTCACCTCGCGATCCGCAGCTTCGCGGCCGCCCGCGCCTCGTGGCGTACGGCGGTCGACATCGACACTGCGCCGCCGCACCCACCGCGCCACCGAGCTGCGGTCACCCACTTCCTGACCGGCCTGACCACCAACGTCCTCAACCCGAAGATCGGTGTCTTCTACCTCTCGGTCATGCCGGCGTTGTTCATCGGCCGGCCCGTCACCGTCTGGCTGGGCGCCCTGCTGGGACTCATCCACGCGACCGTCGGGATCGTCTTCCTCACCGGCGTTTCGGTGATGTCCGGGCTGGCCCGGCGACGTCTGAGCCGGCCTCACAACCGTGCGTTCCTCGAATCGATCTGTGGGCTGTGCCTTCTCGGCTTCGGCGTCTTCGCGCTGGGACAGGCCTCAGCCGCCGTGGCCGGTGCGGCGCCAGCGCGCGAGCAGAGCGTCGTCTTTGGCCTCGATGACCGCCAAGCGCAGCGCGGCACACACCTCGACCCGCAGCCGGGCGATGCCCGGCGAACCTGAATTCGGCAGCAGCGGGCCGGAGCACAGGTCCAGCGCCCGGGAGATGTCCCCGGTCGCCAGCGCGTCGAGCACACCGTCGAGATCGCTGGTGACCGGTTCGAGCAGCCGGTAGGGCTTCGAGCCCAGGAATCTGGCCCCGATCGCGCGGCGCAGCCGCGACATCTCGGCGCGCACCGACACCGCGTCGAGATCGTTGTCGTCGAGCAACACCGCCAGATGATCGGCACTGAGACCCTCGGGGTGCTGCATCAGCAGCACCAGGATGTCGGCGTGGCGCGGGGCCAGGTTGACCGCCTGCCCGGCACCGGCGCCGCGACAGACCGTCCACGTGGGGCGGCGGGCCGTCAACACGGTCAGCCGCGCGCTGTACGAGCTGGGCCCCACCTCGGCGGCGGTCTGCGTCAGCCGCTGCAACGCGACGTACTTGCCGACGGCGAGCGCCGTGGCCCGCAGCAACGCCAGCGTCTGGGGTGCGGCCGCGTCCGCGTGGCCGGTCAGGTCGATCACGCCCAACAGCTCGCCGGTGGTCGGGTCACGCACGGGAGCGGCCGTGCAACTCCACGGCTGGGCGACGCGGGAGAAATGCTCCCACCGCCTGATCTGCACCTCGCGGTCCACGACGAGCGCCGTTCCCGGCGCGTTGGTGCCTGCGCTGCGTTCACTCCAGTCCGCGCCCGGGAGGAAGTTCATCGCCTCGCCCTTGCGGCACGCCCGGCGGTTGCCCTCCACCCACAGCAGGGTCCCGGAGGCATCGGCCACGCCGACCATGTGCCCGGCCTCGGCGGCATCGTCGACCAGCAGACGGCGGATCAGCGGCATCGCCCCGGTCAACGGATGCGCGCGGCGCAGACGCTCGAGTTCGTTGTCGTCTGCCGACTGAGGGCCTTGGCGATCGGGATCGACACCCCTGCTGATGCTTCGGCGCCAGCTGTCGGCGACGACGTCACGGAGCGCCATGTCACCGAGCTCGGTCGGGTCGACCTGGCCGGCCACGACGAGTTCGTGCAGCTCCTGCACCTGCCTGTGGGCCATCCGGTTATGCGGCACGCTGCCAGCCGACGGCGGGGAGCAGCCGCCTCCTTCCCCTGATCTGTCCTAATGACCTGTCTAATGAAACGTTAGCCGAACTTCCTGTGAACCAGATCTCTCTCGCCCGGCTCGGGGCTTCACCCTGCGACGGGCCTAGACGTTTGTCGGGAACGCCGGACTCAGCCTGTCCGGCGCGGGCGGGCCGGGTTAACGTCAACCCATGGGCAGTGATGAGCGGGCGCCGGGGAAACTCTGGGCGGTGGGCCTCGGCCCCGGCGACAGCGAGCTGGTCACGTTCAAGGCGGCCCGGGCGATCGAGCGGGCCGACGTGGTGGCGTTCCACTGCGCCCGACACGGCCGCAGCATCGCGCTGTCGGTAGCTCAGCCGTACCTGCGCGACGGACAGATCCACGAGCGGCTCGTGTACCCGGTCACCACCGAGACCACCGACCATCCCGGCGGCTACCGGGGTGCGCTGGCGGAGTTCTACACCGCGGCCAGTGACGTGCTGGCGGCTCACCTGAGCGCCGGCCGCGATGTCGCGCTGCTGGCCGAGGGCGACCCGCTGTTCTACAGCTCCTACATGCACATGCACAAGCGCCTCGCCGGGCGGTTCGACACCGAGATCATTCCCGGCGTGACCTCGGTGTCCGCGTCGGCGATGGCGGTGGGAACGCCGCTGGTCGAGGGTGAGGAGACGCTGACCGTGCTGCCCGGCACGCTGCCGACCGCCGAACTGGTGCGCCGCCTGCGGGACTGTGACGCCGCGGCGATCATGAAGCTGGGACGCAACTTCGCGAAGGTCCGCGACGCCCTCGACGCCGCGGGCGTCGCCGATCGCGCCTGGTACGTCGAGCGCGCGTCCACCGGTGCCCAGAAGGTCGCACCGGTCGCGGACGTCGACCCGGCGTCGGTGCCGTACTTCTCGATGGTGGTGGTGCCCGGGCCGCTGAACAACCCTTCGGTGGGCGATCCGGCCCAGCCCGGCGAGGTCGTCGTCGTCGGACTCGGCCCCGGCGCGGACCGGTGGACCACCCCCGAGGTGCGGACCGAGCTGGCGCGGGCCACCGATCTGGTGGGCTACAAGACCTACCTGGGGCGAATCTGTCCGCGGCCCGGCCAACGCATGCATCCGAGTGACAACCAGGTCGAGTCCGAGCGCGCCTGCATGGCACTGGATCTCGCCCGCCGCGGCGCGCGGGTGGCGGTGGTCAGCTCCGGTGACCCCGGCGTCTTCGCGATGGCCGCAGCCGTGACCGAGGTGGCCGCCGAACCGCAGTTCCACGACGTGGCGGTGCGGGTGGTGCCGGGGGTGACGGCCGCCAATGCCGTCGCCGCGGCGGTCGGCGCGCCGCTGGGCCACGACTACATGACGATCTCGCTGTCCGACCGGCTCAAGAGCTGGGAGGTCATCGAGCGCCGCCTGCACAGCGCCCTGGATGCCGACCTGGTGATCGCCGTCTACAACCCCGGGTCGCGCAGCCGCGGCTGGCAGGTGGCGGCCTTGAAGGAGCTGCTGCAGCAACGGCTGCCGGCAGATCGGCCCGTCATCCTCGGTCATGACGTGGGCGGAGAGCAGCAGCGCCTGACCTCGACCACGGTCGCCGGGCTGGACCCGGACACCGTCGACATGCGCACCCTGCTCATCATCGGGTCGTCGACGACCCGCGTCGTCGCTCGGGCCGCCGGAGACCTGGTGTTCACGTCTCGGCGCTACGAGCAACCGGCGGACTGAGCCGCAGGGGCACCCCCACGACGATGCGTGCCGCGTTGTGTCCGGCCGCCCGCGCGGCTCCGACGGACGCGGCACCGTCACACGCGAGGTCGGGCATCGGCGCGGTGAGCATCTCGTGGCTGATGCACACGCGACCGTGCTGATCGATGCCCACCCCGACATCGAGCGACGACACCCGCGCCGCGGTGTGCGCGAGCTCGTCGGCGCCGGTGTCCGTGGCGGGGCGGCCGAGCGCGAACGGCACCCCCTCCTCCTCGATCCCCGCGAGGACCTCCCGCTCGACAGGTCCGGCGGCGACGCTGAGCACGTGCACTGCCGGCCGCTCGGGTTGACCACCGTCACGCATAGGCCGCCACCAGACCGGTGGCCACCGCGTTGCGAGGCCCCTCACTGCCACGAACATTGCCGGTGCCGCAGACGATTCCGTGAGGCGCCAGCGCGTCGGCGATGAGCTCGGGGATCTCGAAGTCCAGTGCACAACCACCCAGCAGCACGACGAACCCGATCCGGCGCAGATCGCCGCCGGGCGCCACGGAACGCAGCGCGCGCAGCGCGTTGACCACGAACACCCGTTCCTTGGCGGTGCGGCGCACCTGCCGGATGCGGTCGAGGGAATGCCGCGTCGGGATCGGCGACATGCCCTCGGGCGACAGCGTCACCACCCGAGCGAATGCGGTGGCGGGGAGAGCCTTCTCGAAGAACTGCGCGGTGCCGTTCTCCATCCTGACGTGAAAGAAGCTCTCCGCCTTGGCCGCCGGGTACTTCTTGACGCCCTCGGCGAGTTCCAGGTTGTCCAGGCCGAGTTCGGCGTCGATGAGTTTGGTCACCAGATCGCCGGCCCCGGCCAGGTGCACGGCTTGTACCTCCCCACGTGTCCCGAGGACCGCGGCGTCGGTCGAGCCGCCGCCCATGTCGAGCACCACCAGCGGCGTATCGGTGCCGGGCGTGGTCAGCGCACCCCGGACCGCCATCTCGGCCTCCACCCCCCCGACCCGCACGGTGATGTCCCGACCCGCGGCCTCGCCGAGCTGCTCGGCGATGACGGCCGCGACGGCCTGCATACCGCTTTCCCGGGTCCGCACCATCGCCGCGAGCGCGACCGCGTTCTCCAGCGCGACCTCGCCGGCCACCCCGCCGCGCACCTCCTGCGGGACCAGCGTGTCGATCGCGAGGAGATCTCTGATCTTGACGTCGCGCAACTCGTGGTGGGAGAGGTCCGCCATGCTCTGCCGGACGGTGGAGATCATCCCGCCGGTGTTCGTGCCCGACTCCCCGGCGACATCGGCCAGCGGGGAGACCCGTTCGACCTCGGCCATGATCTCGGCCGCGCCGCGGGAGACGTCGACACACACCGTGCGGTTGACCCCGATGAGCTCGAGCGACCCGGCCGGGATGGGACGGTCCTCGACGTCTCCGGACGGGGTGCGCACCACGACCGCCGACCGGTTGCCGGTCAACGCCCGCGCGACCGGGGACACCGTCCTGGTCTGTTCGGCGTCCAAGCCGAAGATCGTGGCCAGGCCGTAGGCGTTGGACAGCGTGCGGATCGACTGCCCGGGCGCGGCCACCTCGACGGCGGCCAGCATGCCCACCGGGACGGCGTCGATCCGCGACACCTCGTCGATGATCGGTATCGGCACCGTGAGCCGGTTGGCGACGAGCACGGCGTCGTCGTTGCCGAGTATCGCAGCGACGACGTCGATTCCGCGCGCCATCGCGGTATTGAGGGTGGCCGCGGTGACGTCGAAGTCCACCCCACCGGCGACCAGCACGATCACCGACTCGCCCGGCGCCTGGTCGGACAGCGTCTCGGCGGCGACGATGGTGCCGACGCCCAGGCCCCGGCCTCCCGGCGTCCGCGGATCGTGGCCGATCATGGTGGACTCGGTGATGATCGTCTCGGTGATGGTCTCCATCGCCAGCCCGCTGATGACCGGAGTCGCCTCGTTCAACAGCACCACGTCGACGGCGCCGAGCCCGATTCCGGCGTGTTCGGCGGCGCGGGTGACGACCTTGACGACACCGTCGACGTTCTTGACGGTGCCCTTGATCCCGGTGGTGCGGGTCAACGCACCGCCGAGATAGTCGACCGTGCCGTCGGGGCCGATGCGGGCCAGACTGGCTTCCGTGGTGGAGTTGCCGATGTCGACCCCGACGACCGTCCGGTGCACCGTCAGGACAGCGCCGCCGGGGCCGCCGAGGAGAACTCGGCCTGCACCTCGACCGGTTTGGCGCCCTTGCTGATCTGCTCGGTCTCCTTCAGGTGCAGCAGCGCCGCCTTGGCCTGCCACCGCGGACGGGCCATCTGGTCGTTGAGCGTCGGAACGGGCTGCGGCGACTCACCTTTGGCGTACTGGGCGGCGTTGGAACCGATGTTGCGGTAGGTCTCCAACGTGAGCAGCGGGCACTGCGGGAACAGTTCCAGGCTCGACAACCGCGGCAGGTCGCGCTGATGGATCATCGACGTGCCGCGAGAAAGGATTCCGATACCGATACCCGACCCGGACAACTTGGCCGCGGTGTGCGCCACGACCGCCAGATCGGAGCTGTGCCGGACCCGGATCACCCGGGCAGCGACCTCCTGCTCCTCGATTCCCGCCAGGATCTGACGGATGACCTCGGCGTGCGGGATGTTGACGATGGTCTGGGTGAAGAAGTCCGCGAACGCCGGCGAGACGGCGAGAACCACCTCGTCGGAACGGGATCCGCGCTGCGCGGGCCCGATCTCGGTGAAGCTCATCGTCCGCTGCGCGTCGCTGGTGGTGCTCGGCACGGTCACTCGACCTCCATCTCGGGGTTCGACGCGCTGGTCACGTGTCGCAGTTTCTTCATCTCTTCCCACCGCGCTCCCGACGGGCGGTAGCCGGTGCTCGGCCCCTGGTAGTCGTTGGCGTCGTTGACCGCCGACAGCGGTTCCAGGGCCGGGGTCATGATCGCCGAGGTCTGCAGCAGGTCACCGGAGACCCGTTGACGCAGCACGGCCAGCAGGTTGGCGGCGACATCGGAGAAACCGGTCGACTCGAGCGCCTTCACCAGATCCAGGCCGGTGATGCCGCGGTCCATGACCTGCTGGGCACCCTTGAGGTCCTCCAGCACGTCGCGGGGCAACAGGTCGGCCGAGCCGTTGGCGTACACCGCCGCGTCGATCTCCGCGTCGGAGATCGACGGCAGATCCAGGTAGTCGAACACCGCCTGCAGCGCTTTGGCGGCCCGGGTGCGCACGGCGAGGATGTCGTCCTCCTTGACGTGGCGCAGGCCGCCGTCGATCTGCAGATCGCGCTGAATGGTGTTGAAGTCGTCGAAGTCGTCGCTGTCGACGTTGGAGCCGGCGAACATGTTGTCGTAGTTGGGTGTCGCGGAGTATCCGGAGCAGACGAAGTCGGTGCCGGGCATCATCTGCGGCATCAACCGGGCGGTGCGGCGCATCGGCGAATGCGAGAACGACTGGTCGTTGCCCGAGGCGCATTCCAGGTCGACTGCCGAGGCGATCATGTTCTCGGCAGCCACCGCGCGGATTCCGGCCGGAACCGCGCCCGGCACGCCGATGCAGGAGATCGAGCCGTTCTGCAGCCCCTGCACACCGGCGCCCTTGGTGACCAGGATGCAGCGGATCTCCAGGTACAGCATCGACTTGCCCTGGGCGTTACCCATCTGCACCTCCGAGCCGGTGCCCGAGGTGAACCTCATCTTGATGCCCCGGGAGGCGTAGGCCGCGGCCAGGAACGCCTTCGACCAGGGGGTGTCGTCACCGTCGACGAACACCGGTTCGGTGCCGTACACCGAGATCGTCTCGGCATAGGCGGTGATGCCGCGCATGCCGAGTTCGAGTTCGGTGGCCTCTTCGAGGGCACACTGGGTCAACGCCACGCCCTCGCCGACCTGGCTGCCGATCTGTAACGCCATGGCCACCAACGGGGCGTAGCGCACCACGCCCAAAGTCGTTTCCACCTCGGAGAATCCGCGGATCGAGGCTTCGGCCGCCTCACACACCACCTGCACCGGGTTGTCCCGCGCGCTGGTGCAGTGCGCCTGGTTCGCCGGGGTACGACGGGCGCGCATCTTCTGCATCCCCATCATGATCTCGACGATGTTCATCGTCTTGGCGACCTCGAGCAGTTTCGCCGGGGTCAGCCCCTTGGTCACGGCGATGACGTCGCTGCGGGAGGTGTTCGGGTCGACAAGCATCCGGGCGATCTCGACGGCCGGCAACGCCATCGAATCCTCGGTGGTCTCGATGTCGATCGCATGGTCGGCGATGAACTGGTCGATGAAGTCGAAGTCGGCGCGTGCGACGCCGTCCATCTCGACGATCACCCCGTCCTGCACCCGCACGCTGGGCGCGGGGTCGAAGGGGCTGTCCATCGCGACCATGCCGACCTCGGGCCATTCCTCGACGAACCCGTCGAGGTTGACCGGCCGGTTCTCCAGCACCTCGGTGCGCAGCGAGTGACGCACCCCGTCGAGCGGGGAACCCTGAGGAGCAACTGCAGTCATGGGTGGTCTCTCCTATTCGCTCGTGGCCAGAATGTCGCGGCGCTCGTAGACCTCCGCGGCTTCGCGCACCAACGCGGCGAGCAGTTCCGCGTGGTAGGTCGAGGACAGTTCGTCGGCGATCGCCTCCAGCTCAGCCCTGCTCGACGCGTTCGGGCGCAGCGCGTTGTAGATCTGCAGGACCCGCTCGTCGGACAGCGCGGTCATCTCCGCGGCGCGACGCAGGTTCGCGCCCAGCGCGGGGCGGCCGGACTTCTCCGAGATCTGGGCCTGCAACCGCAACGTCTCCGGTGTGATCCGCAGATCGGCGGCGTCCACGTCGCCGGCCATCACCGCGGGCATCGTGATGGCATCCAGCGGCTTGCCGGTGGGCGTGACCAGCAGGTCCCTGCGGTTCACGCTCAACGGGTAGTCCACCGCGGGGTCGAGGTCAGGTTCCGTCATGCACTTCTCCAGCGATACGGGGCGGCACCGGCCGCCCGGGTGTGTCGTGACTTGGGAAAGTCCGTGAACCAGTGTGGCTCGGGTCACGTTGCACCGACGTTGCAGTTTCGCCGGTACTAGCGTGTGCGCCCGATGGACGACCACACCGACCCGGCCGTGCCGGAACGCGTTGCCCGCCTCGGCGGGTACTTCGCGCTGGACTCGGCGACGGGGTCCGGCTGGCGGCCCGTCGCCGAGCTGCTCGACACAGCGACCCTCGCCGACCGGGTGGGTGCCACGCGGGCGGCGATCGCCGACTTCTCG